>OKRT01000684.1_pt1 | contig 16398 bp, 9 predicted proteins | sample 1601111 | NCBI WGS metagenome assembly OKRT01 (sample SAMEA3541572, study PRJEB24748) | human gut metagenome | biome: human gut; feature: human-associated habitat; material: faeces | place: China | collected 2012 | reverse complement strand
ACATCTCCGTGAGTTACCTGCGTGCGAAAAAGAAGAACGACCTCGACCGCATCATCCCTAACTTAAGAATTTTGCTTTTCAAAAACTATTGTAACATATTTTTTTCGGTTTGACCTACATTTCGTGCAGATTTTTGACATCTCATGCAAGACCTATTGACAGAGTGGTGAAAAATGGTATCCTAAATTTAGTCGGTTCTGTAAAAGAATCGATTCTTTTTATGCCTTTTTAATCTGCTGTGGAAGGGAGGAGGCGTGTTGAAGATTGCACTTTACAATGAAAACCTTAGAGAACTGGAAATTTTGTTAGGACAGCTTGACCAATGTGCCAGAGAATATCTGCGTTTTGTGGAGATTACCCCCTATGTGAGACAGGAGGATTTTTGCAGCTTGGTGCGGGATGGGCCTGAGGTTGATTTATTTGTGGTGGCGCAGGATGGCACCTTTAGTCTGGAGATTATGGAGCTGCTGTGGGAGAAAAGACCGCATGCGCATATTTTTTGGTTTTCGGATTTGGATTTTGCCCTGCGTGCCTATCGGTACAATGCGGACTGGTTTGGGAAAAAGCCTGTGGATATTCATAGCCTGCGGAAAGCCTTTGGACAGATTTTGTATCGGAGAGAATGTTTATGACAGTGTTATTGAAAAAATGCACCGAACAGGGCGCAGAATCAAATACAGGAAAAAAGAGGAGGTATTGAGTATATCCGACAGAAAATGAGGAAAAAGAAGGGAGAGAGTATAAATGGGAAATCGAAAGAGATTGACTGCATTTTTATTGACGGCGGTAATGATTTTGACCATGCCGCAAATGCAGATAGCGGCGGCAGAGGTTGAATCCCCTGCTGATGTAGGCTTATGTATACACCACACGCAGCATACAGAGGATTGTGGGTATACGGAAGGAGAGAAGGAAACACCCTGCGGGCATGCGCATACAGAGGATTGCTATGTACCGATGAAGCAGTGTGTGCATGAGCATGGGGAGAGCTGTTATCCTGTTGCGGAGGACAGTGCATCAGAGAATACGGCGGAAAGAGAGCCGCATACCTGTACCCATGAATGCAGTGAGGAAAGCGGCTGTATCACAGAAAAATTAGACTGCCGACATGAGCATAATGCGGATTGCGGCTATTCCCCTGCTACCGAGGGAACGCCCTGCACCTATGAATGTGAGATCTGCTCAGGACAGGAGCAAATCAATGCACTGCCGAACGTAGAGGATAGCCCCAGAGAAAATGCCGAAGAAATTGCAGCTCTGCAAGCTGTTGCGGCAGATCCTGCGAACAAGCCGACAGAGGGAGACGGCACAGAACAATCCCCCTACCAGATTACCAACGCAGAGGAGTTGGCATGGTTTCGGGATACGGTGAATAGCGGACAAGCTAATATTCACGCCAGACTGCTGCATGACATTGACCTGAAGAACGTCAGTTGGGAACCCATTGGAACCCAGGAACATCCCTACACTGGCACCTTTGACGGAAACGCCTATATCATAAGCAATTTTCGGCTGGGGGACTACACTAAGCCAGACGAAATTTCTAAAAAGGGCCTTTTCGGCCGGATTGGAACAGGCGGTACAATACAGGATCTGATTGTGAAGGTTGACCACATGGGCTCTACGATGAACGCCAACAATTTCAATGTTACCAAATGTGGACTGATTGCGGCGTATAACGCAGGCACTATCCAACGCTGCAGCGCCAGAGTCAATTATACGCTCTATGTCACGGGGGAGTTTGGTGTCATCGCCTACCAAAATAGTGGCACAATCGAAAACTGCCTGAGTGCGGTGGGGGCGGGAACTTCGGGTATTCGTATTCCGGATGAAGCCTCTGCTGCGGGCATTGCCTATGAAAATTCAGGCGCAATCAAAAACTGCCTGTTTGACGGTGAACTCCGAACGGATGGGGGCACAGGCAATTCCTATACAGCGAAAGACTACGCCATTGCACAAAATAGCTCCGGTGGTAAAATCACAAACTGTTACTATTACCACTCCAAACCAAGATTCGGCGATGCACCATACGAGGGTGAGCTATACAAGGATGGAGACAACTCTACCGTAATATCCAAGACGCAGAAGAAGATGGGCACCGGCGAAGTGACCTGGCTGTTAAATGAGGAGGGGAAGAATGACATCTGGCGGCAAAGAAAAATCGACTCTGCGGACATTTCTCTGAATAAAAGCTACGGGAGGGTCAAGAAAAATAATGATGGGACGTATTCCATTGTAACTCCTCATATACACCGACTGGATAACGGCACGCAGACAGAATTCAAGGAGGTTAACTCTTTGGGTGAAATCACAGGAGACACATCAGACACAAAATACTACTGTCTGAGCAAAGATGTCGTACTGAGCACAGTATGGGCAGCTCCAAATCGGGACATTTCGCTTTGCCTGAACGGAAAGAGCATCACAGCCCAGAGCGATGCTCCTGCAATTACCGTAGGCACCGACAGCACCTTCACTCTGATGGACTGCAAGAAAGGCAAAATCAGCGGTAGCTCCTCCGGCGTTGCGGTGACAGGCGGCACGTTCAACCTGCACAGCGGCGAAATCAGTGGCAATACCACCGGTGTACTGCTTGATAGCGGGACATGTACGATGAAAGGCGGTTCCATTACCAAAAACACCATAGGCGTGGACTATCGGGATGGCACGCTTACCCTCAGCGGCGGAGCAAAGGTAATTGAGAATAAGACGAAAAATATTCTGCTTCACACAGGGAAAACGCTCTCCTTCGGGAAGCTGAATGACGCTGCACGCTTTGGCATTTCTGTAGGGAATTCGGATTCCTCCGAGGCACCCATCCCCGTTACTGACGAAAACGGCGGGAAATATTTCAACAACCTCTTCCCGGATGATGTGCTCACAAACGAGCTGTATCGGGAGAACGGTGTGGTGTGGCTTCGCACACAGGGGCATACGGCGCACTGTGTCTGTGGTGGTACCCACAACACCGCCATTGTCAATCATACGGAAGAAAATAAGTTGAATTTTCAGCCGTGGAATCCCTATAAGGAAAATCCCGCAAAGCCTCAGATGCCGACCTCTATGCCCGCAGGTGTGGACGGCTACTACCTGACACGAGATGTCACGCTGAATAGCACTTGGAGCCCGTCGAATGTGGTGCTTTGTTTGAATGGACATAAGATGACCTTCTCCGGCAAGGGTTTCGTGGAGATTCCTGGAAACGGAAAGTTGACGCTGACCGACTGCGGGACAACCGGCAAGCTTTGCAGGGAAGGCAGTGAAGTATACAAGAAAGGTGGCATTTCCCTCTCAACAGGAAGCACCTTTGACATGTACGGCGGCACGATTACCGGCTTTCAGCACGGTGTATCCACCGACCAAGTGGGTGGAACAATCCATCTGTACGGAGGGACGATTACCGGAAATGAGACTGTCCACGGTGCCGGCGTGTTTTGCTGGGGCAGTAGTAGCAATCCCTCAACATTCATCATGTACGGCGGAAAAATCACAAATAACCATGCAACCTATTCAGGTTCAGATATCAACGTAAAACCGTCAGGCGGAGGCGTATTTCTGAGAGAGTACAGTAAATTTGAAATGTACGGCGGCGAGATTACCGGCAACACCGCTACTTATGGCGGCGGTGTGTACTGCGGTGCAATCATAAGCCCCAACACCGCAGAGATGATTCTGCACGGCGGCAAAATTACCGGCAACACCGCTACTTATGGCGGCGGCGTGTACTTCAAGGACAAAGCCTTTCAGGTCACCGGCAAAGGCAAGGTAACAATTACCGACAACACAGGAAATGGCGGAAAAAATGTGGTTTTGTTTGATGGGAAAACCATTCAGGTAATGGAGAAACTGCATGAAGGGACTCGCATCGGCGTGAGATCCTTTCATAATCCTACAGATGGAAACCCGATCACCATCGCCAAGGCAACTGATGGAGGCTGGATTCAGAAAGGAAACTTCATTTCTGACATTCCCGACTATGGTATCGCTCTATTAGATGACGGCAAAACCGTGCAGCTTCAGACACACCGGCATAGCTGGCAGTACATCGTCAGTCAGGATGGTACAACTATTACGGAACATTGTACGGCAGAAAACTGCGGACTGCCCGAAGGCAACGGTGGCAGTGTGATTATCAAGGCTCCTGCGGGTAATTTGATCTATGACGGACAAGGAAAGGCCGCAGTTCTGGAAAACACCCTTATCTCCGGTGTGTCTGTATCGGAAATTGCCTATACCAAGGATGGCACTGCTATTACCGGAACGCCCACCGATGCGGGCACCTATACCGCCGCTGTTACCGTGGGCGGAGAGAAGGCAAAAGTGCAGTACACCATTGCGCAGTCCGGGACTGAGTTTAGCGGCGGAGTGAAAGTGAGTTCCTATGTCTACGGCGATCCTATCTACGTCACTGTGATGCCTAAGGCAACCGGCAAGGCTCCTATTAGAAAGGTGCGAGCACTTAGTACACCTCAGGCGGGCCAGATGGCAATTTACGAAGGAGACAGGCAGCTTACTGAGGCGAAAGATGTAACCTCCGGCAAAGAGCTGACCTTTACCATCGACACCGCAAAAGCGAATCTCGAAAATGGATGGCACACGCTCATCGCAAAATTTGTAGGATCGCAAAATATGGCAGAGCAGGCAGAAACGAAGAAAGTATTTATTCGGCAGGCCGGGATTGGAAGAGCAGATGTTGCGGTAGAGGGCAAATCGTTTACCTATATAGGCTCTCCGATTACCCCTGCTGTAAGCGTAACATTAAAAAATGGAACACAGCTCATTGAGGGCACCGATTATACGCTTGCCTATACGAATCACACCAATGCGGGCAAAGCAACCGTGACCGTTACCGGCATAGGCAACTATACCGGTACATCAACAAGAACCTTTGTCATCAGCAAGGCAGCGGCCCCTGAAATCAGTTGGCCAACGGCAAGCGCAATTACCTGCGGGGAAAAGGTGTCGGATAGCAGCTTGAACGGAGGCAGTACCCAATACGGTACATTCGCTTGGTCGGATGATGTAAAGGATACGACTCCCCCAGTGGGAACTTCCTCGTACAAAGTGGTGTTTACTCCCAGTGCAGATACGGAAAAGAACTATGAAACGATTTCCGTAAAGGAGAAGGAAATTTCTCTGACTGTCAATGCAAAAAGCTTGACCGGTGCCCAAGTGGCGGTATCCGGCAGCTATACATATACCGGTCAGGCTCAAATTCCGGCCGCTGATGCGGTAACGGTTCAGTTAGACGGTAAAATCATTCCTAATGACCAGTACACAATTGCTGTCAGTGATAATACGAACGCCGGACAGGCAACCGTGACCGTCACCGGCAAAGGCGACTATATCGGCACAGCAAGCGGAACCTTTATTATCGGCAAGGCAACGCCTAACCCGACCACGCCGACCAAATTGAACGCCGTTTATGGCAGCACACTGAAGGATGTACCTCTGCCGAGCGGATGGGCTTGGGATGCTCCCGATACCTCTGTTGGTAATGTGGGAGAGAAAACCTTTGCTGCTACTTACACAGAGGACAACAGCGGCAACTACAACACGGTACAGAAAGACCTTGCAGTGAAGGTGGCGAAAAAAGCGGTTACCGTTACCGTACTGGACAAGAATGCCTACATCGGCAGCGATGTGCCGGATCTGAGCAATCCGGAAGCAGGTAAGGATTACAAGGTAGAGGGTTTGGTCGGTACAGATAGCCTGAACGGCACTGTAACATTGACCTATGCGCAGACACCGGATATGAGCAAAGCCGGAAAAACCACAATCAACATTACCGGTACGCTGTCAAATGGCAATTATGATATTATTTATGCCAATGGAACACTGACCGTTTCCAATCGACATTCCGGCGGCGGTGGCGGCGGTGGCGGTAGTAGTAAGCCTGCGGAAAAACCTACAGAAAAACCCGCAGAAAAGCCTGCTGTGTCTCCTACCGTGGATGGCAAGAATGATACCATAAAAATAGCAGAAACCACAGCAGAAGCAAATGCGGCGGCGGCAAATGCAGCGAAGGCGGATGATAAGGTAACACTGGTAACAGAGGGTACAAATGTTTCCGGTAAGGATTTTACGAATCCTGCGGTTTTGAAAATTCCTGCGGATACCAAGGATGTGAAGAATGTAAATCAACTGACCTTGGCAAGATTGAACGCCGAAATAGGCAAGCTGGAAATTGTTGGCGGCAGCTATGATGCAAAGGCGAATGCGGTTGTTGGCTATGTGGCAGAGGAAGGCAGCTATTTCGTTGTGGAAAAGGAAGGCTTAACAACAATTAGCATGCAGATTGGCAACAAACACGTTGCATTGAATAATGAAAACAAGATTCTGGATGCGGCACCCTTGATTTCTCAGAACAGAACAATGGTTCCGCTGAGATTTATTGCAGAGGCGTTCGGTGCAGATGTAAGCTGGGCGCAGGATACAAAGACAGTTACCATCGTGATTGACGGCAAGGTTTTGACCATGAGAATCAATCAGGATTTGGAAGGCTTTGGCGCAGCACCCATCATCAGCAACGGACGCACCATGGTTCCCATCAGCTATATTTCCAAGGAGTTGGGCGCAAACGTGATTTGGGTTCCTTCCACAAAGACAGTTGCGATTGCAAGATAACTATGCTTGGGAAAAAGAAAGCAAAATGAAGTATCCCAAAAAGTGAGAAAAATATATTTAATGTAAATTATTTTAGGGGCGAAAAGGGCTTGCTATCTGTGTATTGCAGATGGCAAGCCCTTAAGCCTTTCCGGCAGCTTAAAAATGGATGATTTGGAGCCTTTATCTCAAACTTAGGTAAAAGTCTATTTTTTATATGCTGAGATTGATGATTTCACAACTTTTCTATGTGGAATTGGCACCAGGAAAATGGAATCGGAACGGCGTAAACAAAAAGCTTCTCTGGGTAGAATACTGTGAGCAGAGTGTCGCATGAGCAACGAAGAGCCTCTAATGTATTCTCAGTTCTGCTACTACATCCAGAAGGATGAAGAAAAACGCAGGGCTACCATGCATATCCCCAGAAAACCAGGTGAACAGATTGAAGTTGACTGGACCGGTGATCCTGCCCACATCATTGATCCGGACACCGAAGAAATCACAGATGCATGGATATTTGTAGGTGTATTAACTTACAGTCAGTATGCTTTTGTAAAAGCATATATGAATGAGAAAACCGACAACTGGATCAAAGCTCATGTCCAGATGTTTGATTTCTTTGGCGGTGTTACACCTATGCTCGTTTCTGATAACTGTACAACCGCAGTGAATCATAAAAAGAGTGACTGGTACAACACTGCCTTAAACACAATTTATCGTGAGATGGCAGAACATTACAATCTTGCTATCCTTCCGGAAAGAGTCCGGAAACCAAAGGATAAACCGAATGTAAAGGGATCAGTAGGAAAGATATCCACATGGATAACAGCAGCTCTTCGCAATGAGCAGTTTTTCTCTCTTGCAGAACTGAATTCATCTATCCGTGAAAAACTGGATGCCTACAATGCCCGTAAATTCCAGAAAAAAGAATGTAGCAGACTTAGTTTATTTCTTGGGGAAGAAATGCCATTACTGGCTCCGTTGCCTGCTACACCTTTTGAACTGGCTGAGTGGAAACAAGCCACCGTCCAGTTTAACTATCACATCGCAGTAGACAGAATGTTCTACTCCGTGCCTTATCAGTATATCAAAAATAAGGTTGATGTGCGTATAACAGATACAACGGTTGAAATACTTTATAATCACAATCGTATTGCCTCTCACAGAAGACTCTATGGAAGAAGCGGTCAGTATTCTACTGTGACAGAACATATGCCGCAGGAACACCAGAAATATCTGGAATGGAACGGTGACCGGTTCCGTAAGTGGGCTGATTCGATTGGAATTAACACAAGTAAGGTTGTCGATGCAATACTTACCTCCGGCAGGATTGAACAGCAATCCTACAGAAGCTGCATTGGATTATTGAAACTGGCAGAAAAATATTCACCAGAAAGGTTGGAGCAGATCTGTGCTAAGGCACTTTCTTATTCCGGTAAACCCAGCTATAAAAGTATCAAAAATCTGTTGGCTGCAGCGAAGGATGTCCTAGTACTGAACCAGAATCATCTCAAGTAGTAAAACCACACGGCATAACCAGAGGAGCCAGATACTATGGAGGTAAACAATCATGACAAATCAAAGTACAATCGATAAACTTATTGAAATGCGTCTGACTGCTATGGCAGATGCATTCCGCATCCAGATGGATGATCCTGCAATGAAGGAAGTTCCATTCGAAGATCGGTTCGGCATGCTTGTTGATGTCGAATACTGCAACCGCAAAAACAATCGTCTGAAAAGGCTGATCCGCCAGGCTGAGTTTGAACAGCCAGATGCCAGCATCGCAGCGATTGATTACCATTCTGGACGAAAGCTGAACAAAGCACTGATCAACCGTCTGGTAACCTGTGAATACATTACAGAATACCGGAACATCTTTATTACTGGAGCAACCGGAAGTGGTAAAACTTATATGGCCTGTGGCTTTGGCATGGAAGCATGCAAGCACTATTACTCAGTACGGTATGTACGACTTCCTGATCTATTATTGGACTTACAGGCTGCCCGGGACAACGGAACTTTCTCGACTGTCCTGAAGAAATACACCAAGCCAATAGTACTGATTATTGATGAGAGGCTGCTTCTTAAACTGACAGAAGCTGAAGCCAGAAATCTTTTTGAACTGATACATAAAAGACGAAAAAAATCTTCAACGATCTTTTGTTCTCAGTTCCGTGAAAGTGAATGGTACCAGCAAATCTGTGATGGTGAAAGTACTCTTGCCGATGCCATCATGGATCGTATATCGTATGATTCCTATAAAATCGATATTGAAAGTGTTGACCCATCTAAAGACCTCTCTATGAGAGAAGTATATGGACTGGATCCAGCAATGGCAAAGTAACTTAATAAACAAAATGGGGTGGCTCCGTTAGTCCGGACAGGTGGCTCTCGCCACAGCGGACTGGCGGCTTTGCCGCACCGTAATATTCATAAATAGAGGAAGAACAAGTTATGGAATAAGTATAAGTTCAAAAAATGTATGTAGCAATTGCGAGTTAAGATTCTGTATACTTATCGGTTTCAATGGTCAAGTAGATCATGCAAGCTACAGAAATATTCTAAAAAGGTCCTATAAGTTCATAGTCAATGCTGATAATTTAGCAGATTTTTTAAAGAATTTGTAAAAAAAGTTGGAGTAATAAAAAAAACATTCTTAGCGTTCATATAGGAAATTTTTTCTGGCTGCTAAGCACAATTTTTTGTGGCAGTTTCCTTTAGACTTTGAAAATAATATTTTCAAGGTTGCTTTTTCAAAAAAGATTTTTCATCCGGCAGCTCCGGGGCAAATTGTCTTGGAGCTGCATTCCTTTGTACAAAAAGGCTATTAGAAATTTAGAGTGGGTTGACTAAAAAAATTTTGTTTATATAATTCGTTTTTCTTCCAAGTTTGGGGTGGGTTTTAAAAAAATAACCCACCCTTTTGTTATGTTAATTCTTCCAAGTTTGAGGTGGGTTAAATATTCTTAACACTCTTGACAATTATGACAATTAGATTTTACAGAAAATATAGGACCTGTTGACAAAGGGAAGACTACCCCTATCTCAGCTTGTAGAAAGTTTTCGCCCGGCAATTGCAAGAGCATATAAATTTGCACAAGCGAACATAGCGTAGAGTCGATTTTTGTTCTTCATCAGCCCACGATATGCGGTTTTCCTATAGCCGAACTGGCACTTGATAATACGGAATACATGTTCTACTTTACAGCGGACAGAGGATTTGTGACTCTCAATATGCCGTTCCCAGTCGATGGCTTTGTTACTTAATGCACACTGAACAAATCCAAAAGCCTTGCACTCTCTACGGGTGCGCTGTAACACATCGGTGGAAATTCGCATTGTAAAAATGGCTGAATTCCATAAAAGTGCACTTTGTGAGCTTTTTTATAAAATTGCGCAGCTACTGCCGCGCGAATAAACCGCAAAGTGATTTATTCAGTAGACATTAAGTACTGAACTGAACCAGTAAAATCGGACAATAGTAAAAAAAGACCTCTTATTGTAGAATTAAACTATGATAGGAGGCTTTTTTATGTCTAAAAAAATCGAAGTTTTAACACCTATTATCATGAAATTAATCCACGAAGGGCATTCTTATTCGGAGATTGCTGAAGATTTGGGGCTTAAAAATGAAAAAGTAATCAGAAATTTAGTATATCGAATCAATCATCCGAAAGAAAATTCTTTACCTAAAAAGCGCGGAAGAAAACCAAAAGAAAATCTGCGGGACTATAACGATGAAATCAAAAGATTGAAAATGGAAAATCAACTGCTGCGGGATTTTCTCTCGCTTATCGGAAAGGAGTGAAAGCCTCTGTAAAATATAAGGTAATCTATCGTCACAAGGATAGTTATTCTATCAGTGAAATGTGTCGCTTCTTCGAAGTGTCCAGAAGTGGCTATTACGATTTTGTAAACAGATTAGATACTCCGGCTAAAGATCTGCCGTTGGATCAGATGATACAACAGTGTCAGGAGCAATGCCGCAACACTTATGGATACCGCAGAGTACATATCTGGCTGGAACGGCAAGGCGTGCATAAGAATCCAAAAACAGTTCTTCGTATTATGCGTAAATATAACCTTCTTGCTGTAATACGTTGCAGAAAATACAAGCATTACAGAGATACGCTGCACCGTTATCCAAATCTGCTGAATAGAAATTTCCACGCTGACAGACCGAATCAGAAATGGGTAACAGATATTTCCTATATCAAAACACTTCAAGGGACTTTATATTTATCAATCATCAGAGATTTATATGATAACAGTATTGTTGCATATCAGACCGGTACGGGGCAGAATAATCAGTTGGTATTAAATACGATAAGAAAAGCAAAGAGAAAAGAAGGGGTCACTGCAGAGCTGCAACTCCACAGTGACCAAGGCTTTCAATATACCTCACACGGATATTTTAAGCTGACTCAAGCATACGGCATAACTCCGTCTATGTCAAGGAAGGGCAACCCTTATGATAATGCACCTGCTGAAAATTTCTTTTCTATACTAAAAACAGAATGCATCTACAGAACAAAACTTAGCAGTTTTGAAGAAGCACGCAGTATCATTGATGAATACATATATTTTTACAATTATCAAAGGATCCAGACAAGAACAAAACTGACACCGATGGAATTACGATGCCAGTTTCTAAATAGCTAATTTAATTCTACAAAAGTCTTTTTTGTGCTGTCCGCACAAAATGGTTCAGTTCAGTACAAGACCTTTTCTATGATTCAGGATATATTATCTACAGAGAAAATCTCATAGACTCTTTAATAACTTAAAATGGCCTGCGCAATAACATCCGTTTTACCTTTATTGATATATCTATGAGGCAATGTTGCATCAAACTCAATAGCCTCTCCACTTTTCACGATATAAGAACGATTTTCAACAACCAACTCCAGTTCTCCCTGAAAAACTGTAAGGTATTCCATTTTTGCGTTTTGATGGGTTACAGATTCGTGGTCACATCCTGATTTGTAAATACAATAATAAACTTCGAATCCCGTTGTTGGAGAAAATGGAAAAATGCAGTACATATAAACTCGTTCATGATTATCAATCACAGGGGATAGGTTATTGATGGTGATAATATCATAATATTGCTTTCTTTTACCGCTCAACAAAGAATCTACTTTGATTTTTAATCCATTGGCAATTTTGAAAACAGTAGCTATTGTTGGAATAGATTTCGAGGATTCGATTTGGCTAAGCATGGTTTTGCTTACGCCTGTTAATGCAGACACCTGTTCTAGGCTAAGCCCCATATTGCCTCTGATTTCTTTTAACCGTTCTCCTAATTCCAAGTAGCTTTCCATATTATATCATCCTTTTCCTCAATTAGTGCGTTCGCTAAATTGACCGCCTATGAAATGTAATTTACGCCACTTCCGCCTTCTTGTCAAGTGAGCAGAGCAAATTTGTGTCTAATTTTGACATTTCACTCCAAAAAAATCGTTATATTGAATAAATTTTCGCTATAACATTTGTTCATTATTAGATATTGACCAATTTTAAGAAATAGATTATAGTTGAAGTACGTTATAACGGATTTGTGTAACAACATAAAGAAAAAAATTTAACGAACGTATTGGGTAAGGCTAGAAAAAATCAAACCTTCAAAGAAAACAGAAAAGGAGGAATATGAAAAGTGGGAAATAAAAAAATAGGACTTGGATTGATGCTCAATCTAATCGGTGCAATGTTTGCATATCTGATAGGTTCTGGATTTGCCAGCGGACAGGAAACGATGCAGTATTTTTCTGGCTGGGGCTCTGTTTGGAATAGTCTAGGTGTTGCTGCTATCGCACTGCTGCTTTCTTGCTTGGCTTATATTGCATATTCTTATGCAGGTCGTACGCGCGGACTGCAAGATTTAGCGGGAATTTATGATTTCTATGCCGGTAATGTATTTGGGAAATTATTTCAGGTTTTTGCATGGCTGTTTAACGCTTGCTGTTATATGTTTATGATTTCCGGATTTGGCAATGTGATTCACCAGCAATGGGGAATTTCCATTCCAATTGGCTCCGCCATCGGTGTAGTGCTTTCGGTTACAATTGCTGTCATGGGTTTAAACAAGATTATAGATATTATTGGTAAGGTTGGACCGATTATTGTATTATTCACGCTGTTTATCGGTATTGTAGCTGCCTTTAGATACTATCCGATGATTGCGGAAGGAAATGCAGCTATCAATAGTGGCGATGTGGATGTGATTCGTGCTGGTTCCAACTGGGTTACAGCGGGTTTGTCATTTGCAGGCTGCAATCTGTTACTAGTTTCCGCATTTGTTGGTACAATTGGCTACAATTTAAGAGAATATAAATTCATATATAATCAGCTCATTATGATTATCAGCTCCGGTGGCATCATGTTGGTTTCCTTTCTGATGGGTCTTAACCATATCGGAAACATTCAGGCAGCTGTACAGGCCTCCATCCCTAATCTGCTGCTGGCGAACAACGTTTTCGGTGGAAATGCCGGAATCATTTTATCTCTGTTGTTTGCAATCATCATTCTGGCAGCAATTTTTTCTACCATCTGCCCGATGTTGTGGACTTGTGCGTCTATGCTGGCTAAAGATGATAAGAGTAAAAAATATAAGCTAATTTGTGTGATTGCCGGGATATGTGTATATATCATCACACTGTTTGTCCCCTATGAAACCCTGTTGAACTATATTATGACCTATTGCGGTTATTCCGGCTGTGTTGTTGCGGTTGTATGCATTGTTCGCTATTTCATAATCAAATCTCGCGACAAAAAGGAGGGCTTATTCACGGAAAGTGTATAAGTATAAAATAAAAACAAAAAGAAAGGAAATGGTAAAAAATGAAAAGAATAGCTGTTCTTGGTACTGGTAATATTGCGCAAACTGTTGCGGTTGACCTGAAGTCCAATGGGCATGAGGTACGTTTATTTGCGCCAGACTACCTGATTTCCAGAATCCAAAAAATCGTAGACACACACGAAATTGAATGTGTCGGTGTATTTGAAGCAAAAGAAAAAATTGATGTCGTTACTTCCGATATTGACGAGGCGGTAAAAGGTGCAGATTATATCATTCTGTGTGTCCCCGGCAATCGCCACGAAGAATATGCAAGAATTCTGAAGGGACATACCACTGCACAGCAGATTCTGATTACGTTCAATGGTTGCATGGCTTCCCTGATTTACAAAAATGTATGGGAAGAGGATGCGTCCTGCCCCATTTTTGCAGAATCTACTATTCCTCCCTTTAGCGCAAGGCGAGTTGAGCCTGGCAAGGTTCGTATGTTTGAGCGGCACTTGGCGCCCATTGCATTTTTTCCTGCTTCTGCCGGAGAAAAATACTATGATCAGGTAAGAAAAGACATCTATGAATTTCCAGGTATGTATGCGGATATTCTGGAATGCGGGTTGAGCTTAATTAACCCCACAGTGCATCCCGGACCGTGTCTGGTGAATCTGAGTAACATTGAAAAGCCAGATTTTACCTTCTTCCTATATGAACATGGTTTTCAGCCCTCTGGCTTGAAGATTGACGTGCTTTTGAATGAAGAACGCTTGGCTATTGGGAAAGCTCTGGGCTATCAGATTCATGCTTTGGAGGATTTTGCTGGTGTTGAAAAAATCGAATCATGGGAGGCTCTGTATGCTATGGGTCATGGTTGCCATGCGCTGACATCCATTGCCGGTCCTAATGACATCCATTATCGTTATCTTACGGAAGATATTCCCATTGCATTAGTTTGCTGGGCCTCCATCGCTGATTTGTTAGGAATTGAAACTCCTATTATGGACGCTGTTATTACATTGGTTGGTGTAGCTCATGATACAAATTGGTTTGTAAACGGTCGCTCTGCAGAGGTTTTAGGCATTTGTGGGAAGAGCGTGGAACAGATTAAGAACTATGTAAAAACAGGGAATTTTTGACAAAGGAATATCCTCAACTAGAAACAATACAGATTTAGTTAGATATATATCGCATGAATTATGAGATATATCAACAATAATAAATTCAATCAAAAAACGCGAAAGAAAAGAAAGGAAGGAAATGAGTATGAGTAAGACAATTTTTAGAGAACTGTTGGACAAGGAAGCTTCCCCCGCTTTGGGTTGCACAGAGCCTATGATGTTTGCTTTGGCAGGTGCAATTACCCGCAAGCACGCTCCTGGTAAGGTGTTGCGTGTTGACATGGTGGGTTGCGGCTTAATGGTTACTGGTGTCCAGGCGGTCGGTATTCCCAATACCGGCGGTAAAACCGGCGCATTCTTGGCATCTGCTGTAGGTATTGTAAACGGTGATGCAGAGGCTTGTAAAGAAGTACTGCACAATATTCGCCCTGAAGACGTTGTTGCAGCAGAAGAATTGATTCAGAATGCTGAGTTTACACTGGACATGGACAATAGCACCGGTAAACAGGTGTATTTCAAGCTGACCCTCACGACAGATGAACACGTTGCAACAGTTATCTTTGAGGATGAACATCATACATGGACATATTTGGAAGCGGATGGCAAGGTGCTTGTTGACAATCGCAAACCCGCGGGCGAAATGCTGATTCCCGCAAATGACGTTGACTGGGATGTTTTTACGATTGAGAACATCTATAATTGGTGCAAAACAGCTGATATCAGCGAATTTGGTCGGGCAAAAGAGGCTGTTGAAATGAATACAAAGGTTGCTACCGATGGTTTGGAAAATCCTCGTGGCATTCAGACAGCGCGTATTCTGCGTAAAAATGTAGAAAGCGGTTTCGTAGCTGAAGATGAAATCACACACGTTTTAATGTGGGGCACTGCTGGTGCAGACGCTCGTATGGGCGGCAGCGACTACCCCACCATGGTAAGTACCGCTAGCGGCAACCAAGGGTTGATGGTTGTAATGGCTCCTTGGGCATCCTCTCAGTATCGCAAGATGAGTGCTGAAGATGGTTACCGTGCTGTAGCCTTTGCATTGCTGATGAATACATTTATGAAATATGCTTCTAAAGAATATGTTTATATGCCTCCCACTTGCTCCTGCGCAACAACATCCGCACCTGCAGCGGCTGCCGGGGTCGCATTTCTCCATGGCCTGACTCCTCAGCAGATCAATGATATGCTGTGTACAGCACAGGTTCAGATGGCCGGCGTAGTATGTGATGGTGCAAAACCTTCCTGCGCTACAAGAATGTATGTTGCCCTGTTTGGTTCTTTGCAGGCTATGATGATGGCAAAGGAAGGCATCCGTGCTACAAATGTAGAAGGCTTTGTTCATAATGATTTGAAGGTTACGCTGGAAAATCTTTATCGCCTGCAGCATGATGTTTTACATAACAAAGTGGATGCAATCCTGTGGGATATTGTAAAGGAACAGAAGGTTATTCATTAAAAAATATCTTAGACAGCTTCCGATTTATACCGTTGCAAATATAGGCAGTGTTTGCCTCTTGCCAAACTGCGACTGTAAATCACTTGTCCACTATGATACAATAAGCTTGTAGGACAGGTAAGCGTATTTCAGGTCAGAGTATAAGGCTCTTTGGGATGAATCATCCCGAAGCCGGGTTAAAGAAATCATCGGGCTCAGCTTGCCTGACAAAAAATTACAAACATATAAAAAAAGACCGTCAATTCTAATTTCAATTTGTATGAAAGGAAGAATCGCGGTCTTTTTGTTTTCAGAAGGAGATAAGAAACTGAAAATTCCTTGAAAAATAAGGAAAAAAGACTGACCGCATCAAGATAAGTTCGCAAAAAGGGCGGGTATGTGAGACTTTTTCTGTAAAATAATGTTTAGAAGGTTCTTCTATGATA
>OKRT01000676.1_pt1 | contig 16492 bp, 10 predicted proteins | sample 1601111 | NCBI WGS metagenome assembly OKRT01 (sample SAMEA3541572, study PRJEB24748) | human gut metagenome | biome: human gut; feature: human-associated habitat; material: faeces | place: China | collected 2012 | reverse complement strand
CAATGAAGTATGAAACTGAAAGAAAGAATGCAGAACTCGATTTTTGCACTTTCCGATAACAGACTTCTTGGCAGAAAAAAGCTCGCAATTTCATATGTATCATTGTTCCTTGTTTTTACTCTTGTGCTTGTGACAACGGTGGCATGGTTTACCGTAAAAGATACGGCAAGTATTAATTCTCAGGTGTTTTCGCTTGAGTCAAGTGCGGCTCTCCGTGTCAATGACGGTCAAGAAGATCTTTCAAACCACCTTGTTGTTAAAGACTTTAAGCTTGAAGAGGCTTCAAGCGTTGACGGAAGGAATATGTTCTTCCCGTCAGAGGGCAACTTTAAGGATTCAACATCTGCCATGAAATTCCGAGAAGGAACGGCAGGCGACAGGAATAAAACATATGTATATAAGGATTTTAAGCTTAATGCCGATTCAGATATGACAAATGTTTATGTCAAAGGTTATAATATTACAATTGTTTCGGCAGACGGTAAAACTGTTCTCGGTAAGTTTGACGGCTCAACCGAGATTATTCGTGACGATAAAGGCGTTCCTGTCAATCAGAAAGTCTATGATCCTTGTCCGTTAAGACTTGCGTTTATTACCGACAGCAGTAAAACTCCTACTGTAATTGATCCAAGTGCTCTGATTGACGAGCATGCTAAAAATTATAATGCAGTAAGCTCAACAAATATGGACGGCTCTCCTGCTACTAAGCTTTCATCATGCAAGACATTTTCTGATTTCTATTTCTATTCAGGCGAAAGCTTGTTCACGCTTTTAGGTCAGAAACCTCTTGATGTAACATTGGTAGCGTGGTTTGAGGGTGCGTATGAAGATCAGTCTGTTTATGATAAGTATGCAGGCGCATCGGTTACAATTGATGTTGAACTCGAAAGTAACTACAATGATATGGAGGCTATCACCTTTATTGATAAAACAAGAGGTGATAAGGGCGAAAATACTCCGTGGATTAAAACAGATGACTGTATAGTTACCATGCAGTATAAAGATACTGATACAACTCAGAAAACTGTCGTTATGAAATATCTTGGTTCGGTAGACGGATATAACACATGGACAGCTGCGTTGCCAAAAGATGTAACAACAGATATAAGCTTTTTCAGATTCAGTACAACGAATAATATAATCTATAACTCATGGCACACCAAGGAAAATGTGAACGGTGAATTGAGTCCGACGGCACAAAATTGGATAAAAAACGACGAAGATTTGTATCCGTTACAGGAAAGCAGAATTGTAAACGGTAATCGCAGCCTTGTTTACACTGCCAAGAGAGGTAACGGTTATGGTAAAACCGATGATACTGCTCAAAGACTGTCCCCTTGTATCGGATACTGGGATTATAGTCCGAGCGGCTCAACTGTTGAAACAACAACACCTTCAACCACAACTCCGACAAGCGGAGGGGGCTCTTCCGAAGATCCTAAAATAAATACAGGTGTATATCTCGACATTCCGGGTAATAAACAGTGGCTCAGAAATTATCTTACAAGAGGAGAGTATCAACCTTATGTAGTTTATAAATATGAAGGCAAAGAAACAAACCATTTGATGCAGTTTAATTCTGACGGTTCAAGATGTACCCTTGATAACTGCAGTGCGCCAAGAGGCTCACGAGTTATCGGATTTAAGTTTGTGAACGAGAAAGGTAATCACACTCTGCTTATTCCGGCAAAGAATGAATATATATTCTCCACACCGTTCAATGTTTCTTATGAAGTAACCAACGATGATACCGCAACGTATCATTAATAATGCAAAATATAAAAAGGAGGTGTCACAATGAAAGAGAGATTTGCTCTTTTGGCTGCTTATTTTAAAGAAAAGTTTGCAATCGGCAAAAAGTCGGGCAAAGAAAAGAGAAAAAGCATGATTTTAAGCATTGTGGCACTTGTTGAAGTGCTGGCAATCGCTATTGTGTCGGTTTCTGCATGGGTGGAAACAATTTCAACCATTAAGCTTGATTTGAACAACGGTACAATTGATAACTATGTGTTTACCAACGCTAACATTGGCTACGGTAACGGCTATGACGGAAATACGATTGATCTTACAAAATATTTTCGTCAGGCAGGCGATGTTCACCTTGCCTCGGCAACAAGCGCAAACGGCACAGATGTTTATTTTCCGACCTTAACTGCAAACGGCGCGTCGTCCGGTGCATACAGAAAGGCTACTGTAAACGACAAGAATGTCAACTACATTGATTTTTCTTTCAATGTTACCGCAAAGGGAACAAAGGCGTCATTCTATTTTGATAAGGTTCCTACAATCAAGGTTAACGACGCTGATGCAGACGAGGAAAAGCTTCGTGTTTCATTTGTTTGTGTCGGCAGTAATACGGTTGTCTGCGGTAAGAGCGACAGCAATGCAGAGGTTGTTGCCGGTACAAGCCTGAATACTAAAAAACAGGAAAGTGTAAAATCTTTCGATTCATACACGGGCTTAACAGCAGAAAGTCCTCTTTTTACCGTTCCGGCAGATTCAACACCGCATAAGGTTACAATGCGTGTGTGGTTACAGGATGACAGCAGAAAGACAAAGTATGCAGGTCAGACTGTTACAATTGAGAACTTCAAGCTTATCACTCAAAGCCCTCAGGCAGGAGAATTGACTTTTTCCGATAAAACAACGGGTGATGCATCGCTCGGTGCAGGTTGGGCTACCAAAAACGATCGTGCAATCTGGATTAACCAGGATGGCAAAAGCGAGTATCAAAAGCTTTCAAAGAATTCGAGCGGTAACTATTTTATTAAGCTCGGTTCAGACTATACAGATAAGCCTAACGCAACAGTTACCTTCTACAGCTGTGAATCAAAAGTAACATCAAATCCGCAGAACAGCTATGTTGCAAAATGGACAACAACTCTGCAAGCTGGTGTTGACGCCGAATCACAGACATTCACAGCCTACGGATATATGGATAAGTCAAATAACGGCTACGGCACATGGGGAGAGGTTCAGAAAATTCTTCTCTCAAGTGAAGATGAAAAGACATTACCGATGACACAGGTTGCGGGAAAGTATCTTGCGGTTGATATGTATGTTCAGGGCAGTTCAACTCCGATAGCAATGACTTTTGAACCGAATGAAAATGCGTCACTCAGCGGTTGGGTTGCATATTTGCCCAATCCTAACAGCGATGCCGCACATTCGATTACATTCAAATTTACTTACAACGGCAAAGATTACAGCATCAGCGCACCGAACAGAAATTCTTCGGTGAACTATGTTATTACTTCACAAAACACAGGCTACTGGGCACCTCCTGCTATTGTTTCCGTTTATTCTACATGTGAGGATGATAAGGATAATAATGCAACAATGGGCACAGTAAGCGTAACAGGCGGTATGGACGGCGCAACAAGAGTTAAGGTTACAAAGGGTACAACCGTTACTCTTAATGCAACTCCGACCGACGGTAACAAATACAGATTTATCGGTTGGTACTCTGACCCCGAGTTTAAAGCTCCCGTTACCCTCAGCAACGGTACTTACACAGCAAATGATACATCAGCCGAGCATAAGTTTTATGCGAAATTCCAAAGACAGTATAAGGTTGAGGCAAAAGCTGTTTCGGACGGGGCTGTTCAAAACAGCACAGGTGGTACTGTTAAGATTTTAGGCGGCGAAGCCGGTGCATATGCTGTCGGTTCGTACCTTGAGGGGCAGAATACATCAATAACAGCCACTCCAAAAGAGGGCTATGACTTCATGGGTTGGTATTCTAACGAGAATTGCACAAAACTGGAAAGTCAGGATCTTACGCTTTCAATTAATAATATTCAGGCAAATCATTTGTATTATGCCAAATTTATGATTAAGCAGTTCTCGGTAACAGCGGTTGCAAATCATCCGAATGATAAGAAAAACAGCACAGTACAGTTTTCTTCACCGTCATCCGAGGCGTCTGATACAAGAGTTACCGTCAAGGTAAACTACAACGGTTCTGCAACTTTTGTTGCGAATGCAGGCGAGGGTTATGAGTTTGACGGCTGGTATTCGGACGAAAACTGTCAGACACTTGTCAGTAAAACGACTCCGTACACAGTAAGCAGCATAAAGACTGACTATACTCTGTATGCAAAATTCAAGATTATCAATCTTAATCTCAAAGTTTATTCAGTAACAGAGGGAAAAATCGACGGAGCGGGCGGTACGGTTCAGCTTGGAGCTGATACCCCTGCCGCAAAGATAGAGACAACTGTTGAGTGGGGTACGCTTGCCACACTCACGGCTAAAGCAAATGCCAACTATGAGTTTAGGGGTTGGTTTACCGATCCGCAATGCAGTACACAGGCGGACAACAAGATTCTTAACAATTGTCATTACACAGAAAAGGCAGTGCAAACTGCGGCGATAAAGAAGGATTTGACTCTGTATGCAAAGTTTTCGGATGTATCCTCTCGCACAGTTACCGCTAATGCCGTGTTCGGCGGAAATATTGTTGATACAGCAGGTACTGTTCAGGCAGGCGATTCGCAGGAAGGTGCAACATCAACTGCGGTGGTTACCAACGGAAACGGCGTAACTCTTGTTGCAAAAACAAATCCAAATTATAAGTTTATGGGTTGGTATTCCGACAGGGAGTGTACAACAAACCTTGTATCATCGAAACAACAGCTTGTTCTTACAAATGTCGATGCCGATTGTGAATACTATGCATTGTTTAAGCTACAGTCATTTTCAGTCACCGCAGTTGTTGACGATGGTTCAGTAGGTACGGTAAAGTTTGCCGCACCTGAAGAAGTCGGACCGTCAACTGCAGTTACAGTTTCTGTGGATTATGACGGAAGTGCAACATTTGTTGCAGAGCCTGCCGAGGGTTATGACTTTGACGGTTGGTACAACGATTCAAGCGATACTCCCGTCAGCAGCGAGACAACTTATGTTTATGAAAACATCAAAGCTGACTTTACTTTACATGCAAGGTTCAAGCTTAAAGAATTTGAGGTAAAGGCTTCAGCCGTACTTAACGGAGCAGTCAGCGATGCAGGTGGTACTGTTCAGGCAGGCGACACAACAGCCGCAAGCACAGTTTCTACTGTTGCAAAGTGGGGCGAGAGTGTTGCGCTGACAGCTACTCCAAAGCCGGGTTATTCGTTCAGCGGTTGGTACACAGACCTTGGCTGTAAACAACCGTATACAGGCGATTACAAAAACAATCCTTTGACAACGGTTATCAAGGCTAACACAACTGTTTATGCTAAATTTGAAGTTGAACAAAAGCGTGATGTTTATCTGCAAGTTCCTAATGAATGGAAAACATATAACGATGGTGCAAATACATCAAGTATTGCCTTATATATGTGGCAAGGTGGTACATCACATTGGTTTGACATGACTCTTGTTGAGGGGAATGTTTACAAGGCTGAAATTACAAATGAGAGCGATTATAATTGGATTTCTTGTGAAAATTATATTTTTGTAAAGATGAAAGCCACAAGCGATAATAGTTATGACTCGAATAATAAGTGGAATAATAAACTTGTACAGACAAAGAATATAGATAGTAGGGATTCCGGTTGTAATTGCTATGTAATAACATCGTCCGGTGTTACTGATCAAGCTTCCGGCAAATGGGCAACCTATCCGTTTGCTAGCTATGAAGTTGTTCTTGATGCCGTAAGCTGTGATTCAGCAGGCTCTCCGGAAACAAACGGCTTTACAGGCGGTAAAGTCAGCGTTGGCGGTGTTGAGCACACAAGTGCCGTAACAAATACATATCCCGACCAGACAACCGTTACGGCAACAGCTGTTTGCAATGAAGGTTATCAGTTTGCCGGCTGGTTTTCCGACAGCGACTGCATACATGAGGTTGCAGGTGATGCCGAACTCAGTATTTTAGTAAATTCTTCGATTCATTATTATGCGAAGTTTGTAAAAGCCAATACAAGAAGATTGTATTTTAGAAATAGTTACAAGTGGAATGGCACAATTCATTGCTACGCTTGGAATGATAGTAACAGTAAAAATGCAGATTATCCAGGTGTTAAAATGACATTTCTTGAAAAGTATGGTACAATGGAACAGGATGTTTACTACATTGACATCGATAAGAGTTTTACGAAAGTTATCTTCAACAACGGTTCCGATAACGAAAAGACCGTTGATATTACTTTGGAAGATAGTGTGAACGCATATTATGTAAGTGGCGGTGGCAATGGAGCATATACTGTAACCAAAGAAAAAAGAGATTAATTCTACGGAGGTGAAACCATGAAGAAATCAAAATTTGCAATTGTAATCGCACTCGGGCTTGTACTTTGTCTGCTTTGCGGTGTGACCACGACTTTTTCATGGTTCAGCCGTCCTCGTGAGGATTCGGGTAACTCTCTCAGGTGGAGCGGTCAGTACAAAATCAGCAACGGTCAGAACATCAGCATCAAAACCGTTGAGTCAGGTGATGACGGCGCTACTTTTGGCGAGAATGCAGTTACTGATTTCGGAGGTTCTCTGGAGGCAGGAAAGAGAAAATATTTTTGCACCGAAATTTCTAACTCGGGCAATGCCGAACAGAATGTTTCGCTTTTTATAAAAAATCTGAAAACAAGCGGTACGGCATCTGCTTCAGGACTTTATGTCGGCGTCAACAAACCGCTCAAGACATATAGGTCTTATAATGATATTGTCGGTAGTAACAGTACATATACGAAAACTACTCTTGACAAGTACAGAATTTATTTTAATGCAAATGGTGTTAAAAGTTGGAATGATTCCGACACAACAACTAAGATACGTTATTCACTTGAAGATAAAGATAACCCAAGTTGGACGACTGATGTTATCAATATGACATATGTGAAATATGTTGGTGGTCATAAAATTTTGTATGCTGACATTCCGATTACTGCTAAACGTATTCAGATATATGTAAATAATAGCCCTTCAGGAGCGAATGCTACCCCCTGCATAAGTGTTGCATCATATTGCCCTAAAATTTCCCCAACTAATTGTTATGTATTTACATTAAGGGGAAATTTGGAGAGTGGCTATCACAACTGTGACACGTATGCTTTTAAGAAACCTTTGACAGATGCGGCTAACTTTGCTAACTATTATAGTAGTATAAGTATTCCTCTGGGCAGTACATTTAACGCAGGTCTTGTTGCAGGAACAGATTATGTAGGTAGCAGTATAAGTTATTCGTCATCAGCAGACAGCGTGTTTACAGTCGATAAAAACGGTGTAATTACTCCTGTGGCTAAGGGTACTGCAAAGCTTACAACCACAATTAAGGGCGATGCATATGGAGATACCTATTCCGTAACCACGGAAATCAGTATTACAGCTGCAAGCACAGATTCAATTGACACACCTATTGTGACAAACCTTGAAATCAAGCCGAAAGCTACTGACGGACCTACGGTTTCAAAGGTGTATTGGTACATCAAGAATGAATCGTCATCAACAATAACATACTCGCTTGAAGATGTTTACATCTCGCTTTAAAATTTTAGATTTTTAAATTTACAAAAGGGTTGTTTTTACAGCCCTTTTTTATTATAATTTTAACTGTGTATGCAAATACAGCGTGAACAAACTTTTCGCCATACATACCTACTTTGTAATCGTTATGTATGGATATAAATTATAACCATATATGTCATTTGACAAACTGTCTTCACGAACTGAGAACGGTGGCACACCGTGGAGGAATTTATGGATAAAAAAAACTATGTTGAAAATGCGGTTGAAGTAAAATCTGTAACAACCGAACACCCAAAATCAAAAAATAGAATAAGGAAAAGGCATGAATCAAAGCTACATAAAACCCTGCGGATAATTAAAAATATAATCTGCTGGGGAGTGCTTGCAATACTCGTGCTGACCGTAATTGTGTTTATGGGTTCAAAGGTGAACGGTAAAACACCTTCGCTTTTCGGATATTCCGTGCTTCGAGTTTCAACGGGAAGTATGCAGCCCGAGCTTATGATCGGAGATGTTATTCTCGGAAAGAGCGTTGACAATCCGACCGCCCTCAAGGTAGGCGATATTATTACTTATCGTGGCAGTGGGCAGACCGAGGGACTTCTTGTGACTCATAAGGTTGTTGTTGCGCCGTATAAAACCGCTGACGGCACATACAAGCTACAGACAAAGGGCATTGCAAACGATGCTCCAGACCCTGAAATTTCAACCGAAGATGTGCTTTATATTATGGTGTGTAAGCTCGGATTCATTGACACATTGTACAACCTTTTCTTCTCACCGTGGGGACTGCTGATTTTTATTGCGGCGCTGCTGCTGATATTCATTGATGAGCTTGTCGTTATAATCCGCATACTTACGGGACATGACAAATCGCTGAAGGACGGCGACATCAACGAAATTATAGACCGTTTGCAAAAGGAAAAATTGCAACAAAAGGCTGATTCCGACAACGATACAAAATCGGAAGAATAAATAAAAGCTGAATATATTTAATTTCGGACGAAAGGAAAATTCTCTTTTCGTCCGTTATTTGTTGGCTAAAAAGACAAAGCGGAAAAATGGTGAAAACAGCTTTTATATGGGCTAAAATCGGCTTTTCAGTTGCATTTTTGGGCGATTTGTGGTATATTTTATACGGTCAAATTTGACCGTAACATACTGATTGTGTTTAGAAATTGATATGTTAAGGGTGGTTTCATGGATTACAAATTAATAGCGCTTGACATTGACGGTACGCTGACAAACTCCAAAAAGGAGATTACTCCCCGTACAAGATATGCTCTTATGGAGGCGCAGAAACAGGGCAGGAAAATTATTCTTGCGTCAGGCAGACATCCCGTAGGAATTATGCCGATAGCAAAAGACCTTATGCTTGACCGTTTCGGCGGTTTTATTATGGCGTTCAACGGCGGCAGGATTATCAATTGCGAAACAGGCGAAACTATGGTGAGCAAGCTTTTTCCGCTTGAATATCTTCCCGACATCGTGAATGTTTTGAAGGATTCAAACATTACAATCAACACATACGATGACAGGCGAATCATCTCGGATAATAAGGTGAACGACTATACCTATGTTGAAAGGGATATTATAAAAGCAGAAATGGTTGTTGTTGACGATTTTATCTCATCTGTAAGATTTGATATCAACAAAATTCTTCTTGCAGGCGAACCCGATGAGCTTGACAAGTATCAGAAAATTCTTGCAAATCGTTATGACGGCTTGCTCGATGTATATAAAAGCGCACCTTATTTTCTTGAAATTATGCCGTTTGGTGTTACAAAAGGCTCAATGCTTCCGCTTTTGCTCGATAAGCTCAAAATTAAAAGGGAAGAGCTTGCCGCTTTCGGCGACAACTACAACGATATAACAATGATAGGTTATGCAGGCTTCGGCGTTGCAATGGGTAATGCCGAAACCGATGTAAAGAAGATTGCCGATTACATCTGCGAATCAAACGATAACGACGGTATTGCAAACACACTTGATAAATTTGTTTTAAAGCAATAGTCGCACAAAGTTTGAACCTAATATACGCTTGAATATACAAAATATAATTTAACGGAGCGTCAGATTTGACTTAACCCTTTAAAAGAGTTGAAAAAACAGAATCTGTCGCTCCTTTTTGTATATAATAGCCAAATTGAGGGCTTAATCTTTGGCGACATCAAAGTTGTAATAATTCTAAAAAAGAAAAATATATGAGGCTGTCTAAATTATAATATAATTGTATGTTATGTTGTACAAAGTATAACAAAAGGAGGAAAATCTATGGCAAAAATCAAAAAATTGCTTGCTTTGATTTTGTCGATTTGCGTAATTTGCACGGTATCTGTTATGTCCGTAAGTGCGGCTAATACAGATGACGATAACGACACTTCGGCATCAAGCACAATCACAGTACACTACTACTGTGAGGAAGGCACGCCAACAATCTATTATTGGAACAGTCTTCCGAAAAACATCAGCACGGAGTACCCCGGTGTTAAGATGACTTCCGAGGGAAACAACTACTACAAGTACACTTTCAACGATGTAACAAAAATCAATATGATGTTTGTTACAAACGGAAAGCAGTCTGCGGAACTCACAAGAAACACAGGTGAGTGGTGGTACAAAAATAAGAGATGGTCAAGTAAAAATCCTGAAAATATGCAGGAATTTGACCGTGTTGACATGCGTGAAGACACAATTTATTTTGTAATCACAACCCGTTTCTATGACGGTGACACAGGTAACAATGTTCATTGCTGGGACGACTCACAGGCAAACAACCCCGACAGCGATCCCGCATGGCGCGGCGACTTCAAGGGTCTTATCGACAAGCTTGATTACATCAAGGCTCTCGGATTCAGCGCAATCTGGATTACTCCTGTTGTAACAAACGCGTCAGGCTACGATTACCACGGCTATCATGCAATGGACTTCTCAACAGTTGATGTTCGTTATGAGAGCGACGGCGCTACATATCAGGATCTTATTGATGCCGCTCATGAAAAGGGCATCAAGATTGTTCAGGATATCGTAGTTAACCATTCAGGTAACTTCGGTGAGGCAACTCTTGCTCCTATGTTTACAAAGGAATACGACTCAATTCAGGATCTTGCTTCTGTAGATTGCATGAAGGTTATTGAGGGAAGCGACTTTGCTAAAACATTCCCGAACTACGATGACCTTGAACCTAAATATCAGTATGCTGCAAGACTTAATATCATGAAGGATACTAAGGAGCTTGACTCCGGTAATCACGACACGGAAAACTACTATCACCACTTCAAAGACCTCAGTTGGGAAAGCCCGACTGTACAGACAGGTCAGATTGCCGGTGACTGCGTTGATATCAACACAGAGAATCCTACAGTTGCTAATTACCTTAACGACGTTTATAACAACTATATCAACATGGGCGTTGACGCTTTCAGACTTGATACTGAAAAGCACGTTTCAAGACTTACACTTAACCAGTATTTCTTCCCGTCATGGCTCAAGACAGGCGGTAAAAACTTCTTCATCTTTGGTGAGGTTTGTACTCGTGTAAGTGAATTCTGGAACCACAACATTCCTGCAATTTCAGCTCCGTTCTATACATGGGCTGAATCAGACAGCCAGTACATTGATTCATTTACAAATGATCAGGCTGCAAACATTGATCTTACACTTAAACACTATAACAGCAACGCAAGTACAGAAAATCAGCCCACATCTGATAATGTTTATCTTGACGGTCTTAAATATCACACACCTGATTACAGCAAGTCAAACGGCACAAGCGTAATCGACTTCCCGATGCATTGGAACTTCTCAAATGCAAGCAACGCATTTACCCGTGCTTGTCAAGAAGATCCGTACTACAATGACGCATCATGGAATGTAACATATGTTGATTCTCATGACTACGGTCCTGATATGGACAGCCGTTACGACGGCGGTACACAGGCATGGGCTGAGAACCTTGATGTGCTCTTTACTTTCCGTGGTGTTCCGTGTCTTTATTACGGTTCTGAGCTTGAGTTCCAGAAGGGTGTTCCTATGGACGTAGGTCCTAACGCACCTCTTTCAACAACAGGTCGTGCATACTTCGGTGATTACCTCGAGGGCGACGTAACAGCAACAGACTTTGGTACATATACTAATGCAAGCGGTGCTGTTGCAAGCACACTTGAAGCACCTCTCGCTGTTCATATTCAGCAGCTCAACCGAATCAGAAGAGCAGTTCCTGCACTTCAGAAGGGTCAGTATACAAAAAGCAATACTTATGTTGACGGTAATATGGCATTCATTCGCCGTTATACACAGGGCGCTACAGACAGCCTTGCTTGTGTAACTATCTCAGACGGCGCTACATTCAAGAACCTTCCTAACGGCAAGTATATTGATGCAGTTACAGGCGATGTTAAGTATGTTACAGACGGCACACTTACAGTATCTTCTGTTGGTAAGGCTAATATGAGAGTTTATGTTTGCTGTGCAGACGGTTTCACCGGAATTGACGGTCAGATCGGCGCTAACGGCACATATCTCAAGTAATAAAATAATGTTGTTTTTTACGGAGCAGGTTTTTCCTGCTCCGTATTTTTCTGCCCTAAACCCTCAAATGACGGATTGCTGATTTATATCCGTCAAAATTATACTTCATTTATAAATAAATATTCGTAAAATTGAGTAATGATGAATAAAACGACAGAAAATTATGCAAGTTCTACATATAAGGGTAAAAATCGTTATGACACTTCTGCAAGAATTGTACCTTTTCTTTTTTTAAAAAATGTGCTATAATATATAAAATATAGTTTCAATTTATTGTGAATTTTAAAAAGGAGTGTTTTTTATGACAAACAGCGAGTATTCGGATGTTACACCGCAGATTCATGCTCTGGCTCAGAAAATGACGCATAACTCCGTTATTGATACAGATTTATACAGCAAGTACAATGTAAAAAGAGGTTTGCGTGACCTTGACGGTAAGGGTGTTCTCACAGGTCTTACAGATATTTCAACAATCACACAGAATAAGCTTGTTGACGGAAAGCTTGTTCCTTGCGAGGGTGAGCTTCGTTACAGGGGCTATAATGTAAAGGATATCGTTGACGGCATTCTTGAGGATGACCGTTTCGGTTTTGAAGAGGTTACATATCTTCTTCTCTTTGGCGATATGCCTAACGAAGAACAGCTTAAAGACTTTAAGGAACTTCTCGTTCAGTACAGAACCCTTCCTCAGCACTTTGTTCGTGATGTTATCCTCAAGGCCACAAGTAACGATATGATGAATTCAATAGCAAGAAGTGTTCTCACACTTTTCTGCTATGATAAGAACGCTAACGATACATCAATCGACAATGTTTTAAGACAGTGCATACAGCTTATCTCCGTATTCCCACTTTTGTCGGTTTACGGCTATCACGCATATAATCACTATCAGCGTGATAACAGCCTTTATATTCACCGTGCAGAGCCTACAATGTCAACAGCCGAGGTTATTCTGTCGCTTCTTCGTCCTGACAGACACTACACTCCGCTTGAGGCAAAGGTTCTTGATATGGCGCTCATTCTCCATATGGAACATGGCGGCGGTAACAACTCAACATTTACAACACATGTTGTAACATCTTCGGGTACTGATACATACTCGGCAGTAGCTGCGGCACTTGCGTCACTCAAAGGTCCTAAGCACGGCGGTGCAAATGTTAAGGTTTACTATATGTTTGAGGATCTTAAAAAGCATGTTAAGGACTGGGAAGACGAGGACGCTCTTGAAGATTATCTTGAAAAGCTCCTTGACAAGCAGGTTTTTGATAAAAAGGGTCTTATCTACGGTATGGGACACGCAGTTTATACAATTTCCGACCCCCGTCAGCAGATTCTTCACGGTGCTGTTAAAAAGCTTGCGTTTGCCGAAGGTCACAATGATGAATTTGATCTTTATGAGAGAGTTGAAAGACTGGCTCCGAAGGTTATCGGCAGAAAGCGTAAAATCTACAAGGGCGTTGCCGCAAATGTCGATTTTTACAGCGGACTTCTTTACAGCCTTCTTGATATTCCGTGCGAGCTTTATACTCCGCTTTTTGCAACAGCTCGTATTACGGGTTGGAGCGCACACAGACTTGAGGAGCTTATCAACTGCGGTAAGATTATCCGTCCTGCATATATGAGCATTTCCGAAAACAAGGAATATGTTGATTTGAAAGACAGATAATACGGCAAGCCGCCGTTCCGCGTTCGAGAAGTTAGTTTTACAAGTGCGAGAGTTAAATTGCCCGAGCGTATGGAAAATTGAAAGTTGAAAATTGAAAATTAAAGTCGGGCGACAGTTTGCAAAATGCAAATCATTGTCGCCCGACCGTTTTTTATATATGCAATTAACTGTTTGGTCGTGGGGCGGATAATATCCGCACTACGATTTTTCGCAACATTCATCTTAAAACAACAAAAGACCGCTCTTTTGAGCGGTCTTTAAAGCTTGTGTTTTAAATTCAAAATTTATTGCAATCAGCAGAAGAATACATCCATCTCTTCTGCGTTGCCGTCGGCAACAAAGTATGCCTTGCTTTCTTCGGGCTTGAGATAGATTGAAATTTCCTTTGCATCCTTGCCGTATGTAGCCTTAACATTTTTGATTACTTCTTCAACAGGAACCTGTGCGCCTGCATATTCTACGAAGAAATTAACCTTTGTTTCAACCGGAACGGGCTTCTTTGGAGCAACTTTCTTTGGAGCTGCTTTCTTAACAGGAGCCTTTTTAACGGGTTCTGCTTTCTTAACAGTTTCAACCTTTACGGTTTCTGTCTTTGCGGGTTCAGCCTTCTTTGCAGCTGTAGCAACAGTCTTAGCAGGCTCAGCCTTTGCAACAGTCTTTTTTACAGGCTCTTCCTTAACGGGAGCAGTTTTTGCAGGGGCTGTTTTTGCAGTTGTTTTCTTTGTTGTTGCCATAATAAATCCTTCTTTCAAAGTAATAAAATATTGCAGAAATAAAAGTTTTATCTTTTGTAAATATTATACATTTGAGAGTAAAAAATGTCAATAAACTGTACAAAAATTCAGCGGTTAATACATATTTGCGAAAAAATAAAATTCCTGTTAGTTAAAATGCACAATGTTATTAACTGATATTTGTGAACTATGTCGTTTTTTCTGTCAAAAAAAACGAAAAAAAGCACATCATCATTTGAAAACCCCTTGCAACTGTGCTAAAATAATAGCAATTAATGTAAGAGAGAAGAATGATTTATGGGAGAGAATTTCATTATTATTGCACAACAGGTGCTTGTACTGTTCATTTTGATTGCAGTCGGTTTTATTTGCGGTAAGAAGAAAATTATCACCGATTTTTCCGCCCGTCACATGACCGATATAGTATTGTATGTTGTGACGCCCTGCGTTATGATTTCTGCTTTTCAGCGGGAGTTCTCGTTTGAACTTTTGAGCGGACTTATAATTTGCGTTACCTGCTCTGCACTTGTTTTCGTTGTGTCAATACTTATCTGTAACCTGATTTTTCATGATAAAGATGAAAGCCGTAAGGCTGTTATCCGCTTTGCAACAATCTATTCAAACTGTGCATTTATGTCTTTGCCGCTCCAGAAGGCAATTCTCGGTGATGACGGTTGGTTTTACGGCTCAATTTTTGTTGCCGTATTCAACATTTTTGTATGGACGCACGGACTTGTTTCAATGAGCGGTGACAAAAAACAGCTTTCATTCAAAAAGCTTGTTCTCAACCCCGGTTTGATCGGTGTTGTCCTTGCAATTATCATCTTTATTACAGGTTTTAAGCTTCCGTACATAATCAGCCAACCGGTTGAATATCTTGCAGTTCTGAACACTCCGCTCCCAATGCTTATTATCGGTTTTTACCTTTCGCAGGCGGACTTTAAAAAAGCTTTCACAGACAAGGGAGTATATTTTTCTTCGGCAGTCCGTCTGATTGCTTTGCCGATGATTACAGCGGTTGTAATGTCATTGTGCCGTGTCACACCCATAATTACCATGGCTTGCGTAATCGCCACATCAGCCCCTACTGCCGCAACAACAACTATGTTTGCAACAAAGTTCAACAAGGATGTTGAGTTGTCGGTTAGTATCGTTGCCGCAACTACGGTATTTTCACTTGCAACAATGCCGCTTGTCGTAATGCTTACAGGCATGATGAGCGGATTTAGCGGTTAATGTAAAATGGAAAATTGAAAATTATGGTCGGCGGTGTGCCACCGCAGACCTTTCGAGAAGATAGTTGAGATAAATGAATTGCATTGATGCCCGAAACGGCATTGATGCAATTTTTATTTTATATGAATTTAACTGTTTAATTGTAGGGGCGCTCATTGGGCGCCAGCCTTAATGATAGAATTTGTTTAAACACATATTTTTTTATGTGATGAAAAATGTGTATTCAAATTTGTACGCAATGCGTGCAATTGTGTGCGTTGCACACGAGCGGGTGTCCGATGAACACCCCTACAATTTTTCATTTTCCATTTTCAACTTTCAATTTTCCATACGCTCGGGCATGATATGTTTTTTGATATTACAAACTATCTGCACGAATTGGGAACGGCGGCTCGCCGTGTGGGAGGATTAAATAAACAATTACAATTCTACGCTCGGGCATGATATGTTTTTTGATATTACAAACTATCTACACGAATTGGGAACGGCGGCTCGCCGTAAAAATATATAGAAATCTCGGCTGAAATTTGATATAATGAACACATAAAAATATATAATCCTTTGAGGGGGACTGTATTATGTCGAGAAATCCTATGCAAAAACAGAAGCTTTTGTATCTGCGAAAAATTCTTCTTGAAAAGACCGATGAAAATCACGGGCTGACTTCAAGCGAAATTCTGGCAGAGCTTGCATTGTACGGAATTACTGCGGAGCGAAAAAGTCTTTACGATGATTTGCAGGTGCTTGAAAAATTCGGAATGGACATCTGCAAGAGCAAATCATCAACCGTTAAATATTATGTTGCAAGCAGAGAATTTGAACTGCCCGAGTTGAAGCTTCTTGTCGATGCAATTCAAAGCTCAAAATTCATTACCGAAAA
>OKRT01000667.1_pt1 | contig 16575 bp, 20 predicted proteins | sample 1601111 | NCBI WGS metagenome assembly OKRT01 (sample SAMEA3541572, study PRJEB24748) | human gut metagenome | biome: human gut; feature: human-associated habitat; material: faeces | place: China | collected 2012 | reverse complement strand
GTCTGGTGCCTGCTTTTTCAAGCATTCTCGTCCATGGTCCGAACCGTTTTTTGAGTTCCCGGTCATACAGCACGTCTTTTCGCATAGGCTCTCTGCCGCATTCCCGGACGAAGTCCCGCACAAGCTGCAGCAATTCTTCATCGCTCATTTTCTTATATGGCTCGCTCAGCCGTTTTAATTCCCTTCCTTTTTCGCCTTCCGTCATTTCCGGATTTTCCTTAATTTTGCGTTTTATTTCCTGCTGCTGTGCTTGCTTCATGTTTCCCTCTCTTATACACATTTTTTTTATCTGAACCCCCATGGGCGATGCCTTCCTAATGCGACACCGCCCGAAAAGGATGAAAAGACACAAAAAAGACTGCCGTCTCTTTGGCAGTCCGCATCCATCACATACATTCTGTTTCCGCACATAGCTCTCCCACGTGAAATTTTCCCCATACTGCTTTGCACGTATCAGCCGAAAAGTGCCGCCGAGCGAGCTTCCTGCCGCTGTAACAGGAATCTCCTTTTGTCCGCTTACCTTTTCGCAATGATGTATCCTTCTGCCTCAGAGAAATTTTTACATCCAAGCGATAGCTCGTCTCCTGACTTGTCCTGTCTATGCAGGCATTACAGTTGCTGAGAAACAGGGAGGACTTTCACCTCACATCCGTTAGCTATCCTTGTTGCCGGTCTTCGTCGATTCGACAATTTGTTCATAAAAGTACACTTTTACGAACAAACTGTGAATGACGAATATTTTCTTTTTTCTTTCAGTTATGCATATCGTATCACAAAAAATACATAAAATCAACATCTATTTGTTCTTTTTTTGACAAAAAGACAAACCAAAACGGGATAAAATCCGCGCAAGCGTTCCCGTAACACAGGTGTCGAATCTGTTCGTAAAAGTGTACTTTTACGGAATTTTTTTATGCGCTGAACTCCTTCAGCTTCTTATAAAACGTCGTTTTGCCGATGCCACTCATATCCAGTGCCTGATTGAGTGGTATTTTGTTTTGTCGATACAGCCGCACAGCCTCCAGCATCGCCTCACTGTCCGGAATCTCCGGTCTGCCGAAGCGCACGCCTCGTGCCAGTGCCGCATCGATCCCCTCTCTTTGCCTTTGGCGAATGTTTTTTCGCTCGTTTTCCGCGGCAAAGGACAGCACCTGCAGCACCAGATCGGCGATGAACGTTCCGAGTAGATCCTTGCTGATCGTCGTATCGAGAAGCGGCATATCCAGTACGCGGATATCCGCCCTGATGACCTTGGTAATGTGCCGCCACTGCTCGATGATTTCTTCATAATTGCGTCCGAGCCGGTCAATGCTTTCGATGAGCAGCAGATCCCCTTCCTTCAGTTTTTTTAGCAATTTGAGATACGCCGGGCGTTCAAAATCCTTGCCCGACTGTTTATCCATAAAGATGTCCTTTTCTTTCAACCCTTCCTGCGCCATTGCGATGCGCTGCCGTTCTTCATTCTGGTCGGCGCTGCTGACACGCACATATCCGTAAACACAACCTGCTTTTTTGTTTTTCATGCTTGTACCTCCCTTAGCCCTATCTTTAGCAGATAGCTCTTGAAAAATGCAAGCAAAACAATGACTCTGCGGAACTGTTTCGGCTATGTTTCCCCTCTATGCCTCCCTCTACCATATACACACATTCACACCGAAAAACCGCCGGAAAGGTCATAAATCGTTTGATTTTGTTTTTATCGCGCAGCCATAGCCCATAATGCACTTGTCCCCTGCCGCATACCACTTCCTGCGGCACACATCGTGGCTATTGCCTTCAATGGTATAAATCAGCCCATCCTCGTACTTTTCCACGATTCCGGTATGCTCTGACGCGCCATCGTCGTCCCAGTCGAAAAATATTATCATGCCTGCTTGGTCTGCACACCAACTGACGAAAATCGCGCACCAATCGACCTGGCTGTCAAATCCGTACCACCGCCAGTAGATCTCGCCGCCTTCGTTTCCGAGCTGCGACTGTGCGATTGCCACCAACACATCGTCGGAGGTTATCTCTCCGTCATCATCGCTGCCAAAGACGGCTGCCGCAGCGCAGAGCGGAATAATCACTGCAAGCAGAAGAAGCATCGCACCGCCGCCTGTTAGGATAAGCGAAATGACCTTTTTCGTGCCTTTTGACAGTGTTTTTATGTTTTTTACTCCTGCCGCGCCTGTTCCTTTCGATTTGCGGCTGAAGATCGGCAAGGCATACTTTCTTCCGTAGAGGCTTGCGTTTTGCGCGGCATAGTGTTCCGGAGACTCCTCTGCCTGCTCATTCTGATTTTCGCGGAAGTTCAAGTTTCGGTAATAGGCTCTATCTCGCTGAGATAGGATTTTTTCTTTTGCCTTGCGCTTTGCGTAACGTAGTTTCCTGTTATCCATTGCGCATTCTCCTTTCCAAGTCGTTTTTTGCACACAAAAAGCCCGAGCGTTCTTTGCGTCGAGCTTTGTCTGATGTTTTTAATGTCTTTTGCTTATATCTGCGCTTCCCTATCTCGCTTCTGATAAAGCAAGCGCCGCACTTCCATGGTGTCATAAATCACAACATAATATATGGTATAGTTTCTCACATAAATGCGGTAATAGGGGTATCTGCGTTCCTTCTCGGAGTGATAAGGCTCAAAACTTTTCGGACACGCCTGTCTTTTTCGGATTGCTGCCTGTACCTCATTTACGAAATCTCGCGCCGCTTTCGGGTTTTTCAGTTTCAGTGAGATATAATCTACGGTATCATTTAAGTCCTGCTCAAAAAGCGGCAGAAATCTCAATTTATATTTCTTATCTGCCATTGATTCGTGCCCTAACCCTTCCGAACACTTCTTCCTCTGTGTAGCGCTCAGGATCAAGTTCCGCTGCGCGATCCGCTTCATCAAGCCGCAATTCAACTTCGTCAGTCAGTGCCGCATATTGCTCTAAGCTTAGTACGACCATTGAGCCGTATCCGTTTTTGGTCAGATAGACAGGTTCTCCCTTTTTCACAACGCTGAAATCAGCGTGGTTAAAAATAACCTTAGCGCCCATATGATTAAGAATTTTGTAGAATCCCTCAGCTGTAAATCTCTTGAAGAATGTGTCTGTTTCTCTTTTAGAACGAACACCGTATACAACATCGCAACCGTCCTCGTACTTTGCCACCATTTCATCAAAGGTGTTGATATCGTCCTGAAGGTCTGCGTCAATTGAAATAACAGCGTCAGCCTTATCTTTAAGAGTCATAAGACCGCAGAGAAGTGCATTCTGGTGACCTCTGTTTCTTGAAAGCTTGATGCCCTGGAAAATAGGATTTTCTGTATGGAGTTCTGAAATAATCTCCCATGTTCTGTCCTTTGAGCCGTCATCAATAAACACAATACGGCTGTCGGCAGAAATTTTGCCCTCTGCCATCATCGTGCTGTATTTGTTTAGCAGTTTTTCCGCCGAATCCCTCAGAACTTCTTCTTCGTTATAACAGGGAATAGCCAGATATAACTTAGTCATATAAATTATCCTCCCGAAAAATTGTCACTCAGGTGACTTGTCACAAGACAGGCACAAAAGCTGTCTTTTATCCTAGGGTAATTATAAAACCATATTATATAAAAGTCAACAAACTTACAGGCTTTGTTACAAAATATTGTTATTTTATCGAAACAGAGAGGTGAAAACAGTGTATTTATGAACAAATTCACAGATTTCTGTAACAAAACGGTAAAAAGAATTAAATGCTTTTGTAATAAAATCTTTTATTTTTTTAAAATTGCGAAAATCCACTTGTAAACAAAAAACAATTGTATTATAATGGTAGAAGTTAATAACCTATGGAGGTAGATTATAATGTCACAGACACAGAAATCAATTGCAGTATTAACAAGCGGCGGCGATGCTCCCGGTATGAATGCGGCTGTCAGAGCTGTAGTTCGTGCCGGTATAAATAAAGGAATGAAGGTTTACGGTGTTTACCGTGGATATAACGGTTTGCTCAACGGTGATGTTGAGGAAATGAACCTCAGAAGTGTATCTGATATCATCGGTAACGGCGGTACAATGCTTTACACAGCAAGAAGCGAAGAGTACGCTACTCCTGCCGGTATTCAGAGAGCTGCCGATTTTTGCAGAAGCATCGGTGTAAGCGGTGTTGTTGTAATCGGCGGTGACGGTTCATTCAGAGGTGCTCGTTGCCTTACAAACGCCGGTATTAACTGTATCGGTGTTCCCGGCACAATTGATAACGATATTGCCTGTTCGGAATATACGGTTGGTTTTGATACAGCTATGAACACAGCTATTCAGATGGTTGACCGTATCCGTGATACAGCACAGTCACACGACCGTTGTTCTGTAGTTGAAGTTATGGGCAGACGCTGCGGTGATATTGCTCTCCAGACAGGTATCGCAACAGGTGCTACAGCTATCCTCGTTCCTGAGGTTCAGTACAATATCGAAAGAGATGTAATCGCAAGAATCATCAACACTCAGAAAACAGGCAAAAAACACTTTATCGTTGTTGTTGCCGAGGGTGTCGGCGGTGTAAGAGATCTTGCAAAGTATGTTGAACAGCGTCTTGGTATCGAGGCAAGAGCTACAATCCTCGGTCATGTACAGCGTGGCGGTTCTCCGACACTTCGTGACAGAGTTGTTGCAAGCCAGATGGGCTTTAAGGCTGTTGAACTTCTTGAGCAGAATATCGGTAACAGAGTTGTTGCAATGCAGGGCGGCAAGATTATTGATCTTGATATCAACGAAGCACTTGATATGCCTCGTGTGTTTGATGAAGAGCTTTACAAGATTGCTATGACAATTTCTATCTGATTTAAATATAACTCGATTATTTCAGGGCGGACATTGTCCGCCCTTTATTTTCTTTTAGGGTTACGCTACACAGAATTTTCTTGAAAGGAATAATTCATAATGCTTGAACAATCTCAAAAGCTGACTGACGGCTTAATTATATATTCCGTTCTTGTTTCAGACTATGAAAAACTTGATTTTAAGAATGATGCACTTGCGGGTGTTCGTGCAAACTATTTTAATTCAGGCTGCAAAGAGCAAAAAGAAATTACCGAAATCGAACTTCACGGTATGGATTACAAGATGTCTTGTCTGCTGACGAAGAATGAACCGCTTTCGTGGAAGGTAACAAGGGATAATCTTCCTTATCAGTCCGTAAAAAGGGCAACTGGCGGAGTTTATTCTGTTATAACATACAATGACAGGGGAATTGTATTCAAAAGACAATTTTTTGACCGTAATCATGCATGGCTACGCACGGAATATTTTAACAGAAGAATTGCCGATAAGCTTATCACGAGAATATATCCACGCAAAGTCAGCGGAATTATAACCCTTGTCACCGAAGATATTGACGATAACGGGATTGTTTCCGTAAAAACTCTTTTCCCGTCTGATAAGCAGTCAAATGAAAATTCAAGGGTTTTGATATATTCAAATGTTGGTATGCTCTGGTATGATGCAAGTTTTTTACCGTCAGATATGCCGTTTACGGAGAAAAAATCTTACGGCAACAGCGGATTTGTGTTTAACGGTGATTTGTTCAAAAATGATTTTGTTCCCGAAAATGCTTATAATCTTGAAGATTGCGCTTATCTTACGGACGAAGATATTCCAAATGTTTCCGACACGGCTGAACCCGTGAGTAAGAAAGATTATTCGGCATACGATATTATCGAGAAAATTCTTGTTGAGGCTCACAAAACAAATAAGGATTTGTTCGGTGAAATTATAAATCATACTGCCGAAGAAGATTTTGAACCGGCGGAAGTTAAAATTGTAACAGGCGAGAAAGACGAACAGCTTTCGGATGATGAGGTTGAAGAAAATTCTCAAATTTCAGAACATGAAATTGCAGATGATACAGACGCTGTCGCAGAAACAGCAGATGAACAGACAGAAGATTCCGAAAATGTTGTAACTATTGACAGCTCCGGTGAAGCTTCCGAAGATGAAGAAACTGATTTTGAAAATGTTGAAGCAAATATCGGCACACATTTCCAAAAAGATGATGTGCCGACAGAAGAATCCGATGAAGAAAATCCTGAAATTGTAAACGAAGAAGAACCCCATTGTGATGTGGTGATTCTTACTAAATCGGGAAGATATACCTATTTCGGTAATCTTGATGAAAATAATTGCAGAACAGGCAGAGGCAGAACGGTTTCTCCTGACGGTATGACCTCATATGACGGTGAATACCTTGATGACAGGCGCAACGGATTCGGCGTTTGCTATTATAACAACGGCAGTATAAATTATGTTGGAAACTGGACCGATAATTCACGCAACGGCGGCGGTGTCGGTTACAGGCTGAGTGACGGTACAATGCATGCGGGTAAGTGGGATAATAATACTCCTGACGGCTATGGTGCAAGATTTGACAGAAACGGAAATCTTATTGATGTGAGCAATTACGAAAACGGTGTTCGCACAGGTAAGAGCGTTTCTTTTGATGAAAACGGCAATATAGTGGTTTCTGTTTATGAGAACGGAGAGAAGATTTCCGAATTTCTTGTTGATGCAGAGGTGTAGATATGAATATCACTGAAGAAAAGTTGCTTGAATATCTTTCAAAGGCTCTTGTGTGTGTAGCTGTAATTGTTATCGGATATATAATTACCAGGTTGATTATAGGGATTCTCCGAAAAATCCTTAATAAATCACGAATGGATGGTACAGCCGAAGGCTTTGTATTGTCCGTTCTCAAGGTGATTTTCTATTTCATTGTTGCAGTAACTGCACTCGGGACAATCGGTGTGAATGTTGCGTCGCTTATTACGGCACTCGGTGCGGCAGCCCTTACGGCAGGTCTTGCATTACAGGATTTGCTGAAAAATGTTGTCAGCGGACTTGTAATTTTGATAAACAAACCGTTTGTGTCGGGTAATATTCTTGATTTTGAGGGAGTAAAGGGAACGGTTGAGGAAATCAATATTTTTTCAACAACCGTGCATACACTTGATAATAAGCTTGTGACAATTCCTAATTCAAGACTTACATCAAACAATGTTGTAAACTGCACAATGGTTGAGCAGAGAAGGGTTGACTGTACCTTCTCGGTAAGCTATGATGATGATATCGACAAGGTGCGTGAGATTATTCTCAACCTTATGGCAACAAATGAGATGATTTTAAAAGATCCCGAACCTACTGTAAGGGTAGGTGAACATCTTGACAGCGGAGTGCAGATTAAGGTTTTTGCATGGGCAACTCCTGATGATTACTACGAGGTATATTTCTTCCTGCAAGAAAATGTCAAGAAAGAGTTTGATAAAAACGGTATCACAATTCCGTACCCTCATCTTGTTATTGCCAAAGATTAAAATTATTAAATTCCAAATTAAATATTACGAAAAATTCCGTAAATAATAATGGTGCTGTTGATTCAGTACCATTTTATTTTTATAAGGATTGATTAGTTTGAAAAAATTTTTAGGTCTGTTTGCCGTAGCTTTAATTTCAGTATGTTTTATCACAGGTTGCGGCAATGATAAAAACGACAGTATGACTGACACAACAAGTCAGACTTCACAAACATCAAATACGCAGGAAACTTCAAAAAGTATGACTGAAAACGGAGAAGTTTCAGATTCGGACGGTTTCATCGGTAACGAAGAAAATGAAACAGGAAATTCGGGTTCGGATATGATGGATGATATTGAAGAAGGAATTGACGATATTATGGGTGACGGAGATAATAATGATTCTGATACTGTCACCAATCCCTCAGATACTGTTTTATAAAAACGAGAGCAGCAGGACAAAATTGCCTGTTGCTCTTGTTTTTAATACGAAATATGTTATTGGTTCGGGTTCAGACAAAAATCATACTGCTTTGTCAAGGTCAATTTTTAATTGGCGAATAATTTTCTTTTCAAGCCTTGATATGTAGGACTGCGAAATTCCAAGCTTGTCGGCAACCTGCTTTTGCGTGTGTTCCTTTCGTCCGTTAAGCCCGAAGCGTAACTCCATAATAAGACATTCTCGGTCACGAAGCTTTGAAACTGCCTGCAAAACAAGACTTTTTTCAAGCTCGCATTCAATATTTCTGTTTACCGTGTCAGGATCGCTTCCGAGAACATCGCATAAAAGCAGTTCATTGCCGTCCCAGTCCGTGTTCAGCGGTTCGTCAATCGACACCTCATTTTTCAGTTGCGATGATTTTCGTAAAAACATCAGAATTTCGTTTTCAATACATCTTGATGCGTAGGTTGCAAGCTTAATATTCTTTTCGGGAGAAAAGGTGTTCACCGCCTTGATAAGCCCGATTGTGCCTATTGAAATCAAATCCTCCGCACTTGCATTCGGAGTTTCAAACTTTTTTGCAATATATACCACAAGTCTTAAATTGTGGACAATAAGCGGTTCTCTTGCCTTACTGTCTCCTTTTGCAATATTCTCCATAATATGCTGTTCTTCTTCTCGTGTAAGCGGTGGGGGGAGAGTTTCACTGCCGTTAATGTAGAATATTTCATTTTCAATAACGAGTGCAAATCGGATTTTCTGAATAACCTTCATTAAAAACATAACATTGCTCCTATTCTGATATTTTTACAAGTTCGTACGGTATGATTGCCTTAACATCTCCTTTCAATACATCATTACATATGCCTATATAAATGCTTTTGCAGATTTCCTTGCCGTCAATTTTAACCTTATCGGGAGGAAATCCTTTTACAATTCCGTTTCCGCCAAGGCTTTCAAACGGAATAATCCTTGTTTTGGTTTCATCGGGAACATAATCATCAAAAATATTTTGTTCAGCAATAATGACATAATTTCCCGAAAACGGTTCAACAAGGTTGCAACCCGTATCAATCTTTGCAGGGAAAAAATAGCTTTGTTCGTTAACCTTAATTTCAACTTTGCAAACTCCCGAACCGTTGCCCCCCTTCGTCAATATTTTCGTCAATTTGAGAATATAATAACAGACAAGAGTTAAAATAATCAGGAGGACGGGCGAAATGTTAAAATACACTGTGTCGTTGTATACTTCCATACCTTTCGGTTTGAAAGCGTTGTACAGAAACATCATAATTCCGCAGAATGAAAATGAGAGAGAAAGAAACACGGATATTCGTTTGATAAAACACTTAAACGGACACTTGCCGAATGCACATAACACAATTCCGGCGGCACATAAAACATCGATAGGTATATTAAAAAAGAAAGGCAGGGGAGGGAAAAGTGCAATAAGACTTTGCACTCCTCCCAGAAGCGACGCAAGCAACATTTTTTTAAACGAAGTGTTGATACAAAGAGCCTTTTTGGTGCATAAAATAAGTATAAAGTCAATGAAAACATTTACGGTAATCAGTACATCTATGTAAACAGATTTCATTTTATTCCCCCTGCGGAATGCTGTTCTAATAACATTTCCATTAAATTTATTACCTTTGCTTATTATCTCACAAGCGGAAAATAATAATTGTCAAAATATGGTCAGGAGGTAAATTAATGATTGCAGGATTAATTATCGGATTGTTTATAGGCGGATTTGTCGGCGTAAGTGTAATGTGCCTTTTATATTACACAAGGGACTGACAAAAGAAAAGCGTGCAGTTTAATTCAGACTGCACGCTTATTGCATATTTTGCTGTATTTTGATTATGATTTAAGGTTTCTTGTGCCGAGGAAAAGGACTGCCAACATTCCCGAACCTACATGAGTACCGATTACAGGACCGATATCCGTCATGACAACTTCCTTGCACTTACCCTTGATTGCCTTTTTAAGTTCTTCGGCGCCTTCCGGATTATCCGCATGGGCAACCATAACAACGCTGTCTTTGAGATTTTCGGCATCTCTTTCAAGGTGTTTTACAAGAGCCGGAACAACATTGCTCTTACCTCTGATTTTTGCAACATTGATGAGATGACCTTTATCGTCAACACTGATGAGCGGTTTAATTTGCAAAGCTTTGCCGAATGTTGCGGAAACAGAGGAAATTCTACCGCCTCTCTTGAGTTGATCAAGGTCTTCAACAACAAACCAATGACATACTTTTATACGAGTGTCTTCAATGTATTCTTTTAGTTCGTCAATTGTAGCGCCTTCGCTGTATTTTTTGCCTGCAAGGTAGATGAGAAGTCCGAGTCCTGCCGAATCGCAAAGAGAATCAATTGCAATAATCTTTCTGTCCGGATAAACTTCCTTTAAATCCTTAACAGCCATCATACAGGTGTTGTATGTTCCGCTCAAGCCTGTTGAAATGCCTGTGTAAATGATATCTTTGCCGGCTTTAAAATAGTTTTCAAAGCTCTTGTAAAAGCTGTCATAGTTAATCTGTGTTGTCTTTGAATCAATACCCTCTTTAAGCTTACTGTAGAATTCCGAGAGGCTCATCATTCTGCAATCCGGATAATGAAGATAGGACTTGTCCTCCATATGAAATTCCATCGGAAGAACTTCAACGCCGATTTCGTTAACAAGCTCCTGTGTAAGGTCGCAGGAGGCATCTGTCATAAATACATAATTCATAATTATCGCTCCTTTTCTGCGAAAATATTGTGATTCAATTCTAACAAATTATGATATAAATGTCAATGAATATAATGACCGTTCCTTTTCATATATATGTATATCAAAAACAGATTTCGGAGTGGTTATATGAATTGCAGATTTACCGATTTAAGACATAAGGAAGTCATAAGCGCCTGTGACGGAACAAGAATAGGATTTATCGACGATCTTATTGTGGATACCAAATGCGCAACTGTTGTGTCAATTGTTATTTTCGGCAGACCGGGATTTTTTAGTCTGGTGGGAAAATGTCAGGACTACATAATTCCGTGGGAGAAAATTGACCTCATAGGAGAGGATACGGTAATCATCAGCTGCCAGACTCCAAAGCCAGTAAAAAAGCCGAAAAAACCCCGTTTTGGGGCTAAATTTTGAATTTTTTCAAATTTTCGCATTAAGGCAAAATAGCCTAAGAAATATTCGCTAAATTATGCATAATGCACAAATCATTATTTTTTAAAGAAATTAAAACCACATAAGTAACATTTCGGTTACAATTGTTACAATTTATCTTCCCCTGTCAAACTTGCAATTTTTAAAAGTTTGTGCTTTAATACAATTGCAATTGTGTGTTTGATAAAATTTTACGACTAAAGGACTTGGCACATTTTTAAACAGATAACTACATCTTGTATATACGCTTGCTTTTGACGGCAGTTATAGTAGTTACCTTAATGTGCAAAAATCACAGGGAGGATAAATTTTTGAGAGCGACAAACTATAAACACTACGGATGTGACAACAATTCGGAGAGTTCAAAGAGAACTCGCAAACCCGAAAAGAAGTCAAAACGCAAAGGCTTTAAGGCATTGTCCTATGCTATTGCGGTATCTCTGGCGGCAGCTGCTCTTGTTGTTCCGACAACAACTCTTGCACCGGATGTAGATGCTTTTGAAGACAGCCGTGCTGCTTCGCTTGCAGTCGGTAACATCAATGATTTTTCACTCGTTATTACAGATAACTGCGTTGAAGAAACTACTGCCCCCGTAACCCAAGAGATTACAACATCCGCAGCGACTACACAGAAAACAACTGAAAAGGAAACTAAATCTGCAAAAACTGCGAAGAAGAAAGCTGAAAGTTCACAGGCTTCCAAAAAGGCTGAAAGTTTAAAGTCAGAGCCATCGGAGTCAGAAACTTCAAGCCGAACTTCACAGAGCTATACAAGCTATGTTGACAGTTCATCGGACAACAGCAGTTCCGCATCTAATTCATCGGATTACGGCTATACAGACAGTACATCAAGCTCGTCAAACTATCAGAGTGGCTACCTTGTAAGTATCGCCAATCCAGATCCGTCCTACAATCCTTCTCCTGTTTCTCTTTCAAGCTATGACAGAGAGAAACTCGAAAGACTTGTAATGGGCGAAGGTGGTTCAATGGGTTACACAGGCTGTGCCCTTATCGCACAGTCAATCCGTGACGCTATGAACCGTTCAAACACAACATCAATTGACAGAATTATTTCGGAATATCAGTATTACGGTTCGACTGCTTATGCACCGAATCAGGATGTAAAAGATGCTGTTTCCTTTATCTTTGATCAGAACGGCTCGGCAGTTCAGCACAGAGTTCTTTGCTTCTATGTCGGTTCAAGCAGCTGGCATGAATCACAGAATTACATCACAAGCATCGGTAATGTAAGATTCTTTGATTTGTGGTATTGATCGGAGTTTCCGAAAACAATTTAATATTTAAGAAAATATCAGGTGTTTTTGAAAAAACTTTTTCGAAAGCACTTGATTTTTTTTACTTTTATGGTATAATATACAGGCAATTCGCACGCTGATGCTTGTCAACAGGGTGGCAGATTCATAGAATTTGCTTATTGCGTTGATAAAAACAAAGGCACAGCGGAGGTTTTAACCTAAGGAGGATTTTTATTATGGCAGTAGTTTCAATGAAACAGCTTCTTGAAGCAGGTGTTCACTTTGGTCACCAGACAAGAAGATGGAACCCTAAGATGGCTGAGTACATTTTTACTGAGCGTAACGGTATCTACATTATCGACCTTCAGAAGAGTGTAAAGAAGCTTGAAGAAGCTTACAACTTTGTTCGTGAGCTTTCAGCAGAAGGCAAGAGCGTTCTCTTTGTAGGTACAAAGAAGCAGGCTCAGGATTCTGTTAAGGAAGAGGCAGAGCGTGCAGGCGCTTACTATGTAAACGCAAGATGGCTCGGCGGTATGCTCACAAACTTTGCAACAATCAGAAGAAGAATTGCTCGTTTAAAGCAGCTCCGTGCTATGCAGGAAGACGGCACATTTGATCTTCTTCCTAAGAAGGAAGTTATTAAGCTCAACCTCGAAATTGAGAAGCTTGAGAAGTTCATGGGCGGTATCAAGGATATGACAGAGATGCCGGGCGCACTTTTCATTGTTGATCCAAGAAAAGAAAGAATTGCCGTTTCAGAGGCAAAGAAGCTCAATATCCCGATCGTTGCTATCGTAGATACAAACTGCGATCCTGATGAGATTGACTATGTAATCCCGGGTAACGATGATGCTATTCGTGCAGTAAAGCTTATTGCAGGTGCAATGGCTAACGCTGTTATCGAAGGCAGAGAGGGCCGCATGGGCGCTGCAGCTGTTGAGGAAGAGACAGCTGAATAATCATTTGTGATTATAACCTCGTTTTATATAAATTTATTTGAAAGGATGTTTTCAAAATGGCAGCATTTACAGCTCAGGATGTAAAGACATTAAGAGAAAAAACAGGCTGCGGCATGATGGATTGCAAAAAGGCACTCACAAATGCCGACGGTGATATGGATAAAGCAGTTGACTTTTTAAGAGAACAGGGACTTGCTAAGCAGGCTAAGAAGGCAGGCAGAATAGCAGCAGAAGGCGTTGCATACGCTTGCACAAACGATGACCTCTCAGTAGGTGTTGTTGTAGAAGTTAACGCTGAAACAGACTTTGTTGCTAAGAACGATTCATTTATGGATTTTGTTAAGGCTTGTGCTAACACAATTATCGAGCAGAACCCTGCTGATGTTGAGGCTCTCCTCACACTCAAGGCAACAGGTTCAGAGCAGACAATCGCTGAAATGCTTCAGGAAAAGGTTCTCACAATTGGCGAGAATATCCAGATTCGTCGTTTTGAGCGTATGGAAGGTGCTTGTGTTGCTTATGTACACGCAGGCGGTAAGATTGGCGTTCTCGTTAACTTTGATACAGACCTCGCTGCAAAGCCTGAGTTTGTTGCATACGGCAAGGACGTTGCAATGCAGATTGCAGCTCTTAACACTCCTTACCTCAATGAGAGTGAAGTTCCTGCAGAAATCATCGAGCATGAGAAAGAAGTTATGCGTCAGCAGGTAATCAACGAAGGTAAGCCGGAGCAGATTGCTGACAAGATTGTTATGGGTAAGATTGGTAAGTTCTACAAGGAGAACTGTCTTCTTGACCAGGAGTTCGTTAAGGACAATAAGATCAACATCAAGCAGTACACACAGAATACTGCTAAGGAGCTTGGCGGTTCTATCGAAATCAAGAAATTCGTTCGCTTTGAAAAGGGCGAGGGCATTGAAAAGCGTCAGGATGACTTTGCCGCAGAAGTTGCAAGCATGGTTAAATAATTATTTTGGCGTACAAAGCATAATAATCGGAGCAGAGAATGACTTCTCTGCTCTCGGTTTGCAGAAAACTCGAAATTCAGTTTGACCGAATTTCGAGTTTTAATTTTTGGGAAATTTTAAATATTGCAAATTGCAATAGCAAGTTGAAAAAATAAATTTTATTTTATCGAAATTAACGCTTGACAAACAAATGTATATGTAATATAATAGTCAGGTAAAATAAAGCAAAGCAGAGATGCTTTCACCTGTGGGGTGCCGTCTGCACGGGTCAATACCGAAGTTTTTTAGTATTGTTATGCGGACGGAGTGTTTCTGTCCGCATTTATTGTTTTTATGAGACTTTGGAGGTGTTTACCCATCAGCAAGAAAGAAATTCAGATTAACGAAGAAATCCGTGACAAAGAGTTGAGAATTATCGGCTCTGATGGTCAGCAGCTTGGCATTATGTCAGCTAAAGAAGCACTTGATTTGGCAGAACAGAAGAACCTTGACTTGGTTAAAATTGCTCCGCAGAGCAATCCTCCTGTATGCAAAATTATGGATTACGGAAAATACCGTTTTGAACAGGCTAAAAGGGAAAAGGAAGCAAGAAAAAATCAGAGAGTTGTTGATATCAAGGAAGTAAGGCTTTCTCTTAATATCGATACACACGATTTTAATACAAAGCTTAATAATGCTCTGAAGTTTATCAAACACGGCGATAAAGTTAAGGTTTCAATTCGTTTCAGAGGTCGTGAAATGGGACACCCTGAAATCGGTCTTGAAACAATGAAACGATTTGCTGATGCTTGCAGTGAAACAGCTGTTGTCGAAAAGCCTGCAAAGCTTGAAGGCAGAAATATGCTTATGTTTCTTGCACCAAAGACTAATAAGTAATTAAAGCTAAGGAGGATACTAATATGCCTAAAATTAAAACTCACAGCGGTGCCAAAAAGAGATTCAAACTTTCTAAGAATGGTAAGGTTATCCGTGCTCACGCTAACAAAAGTCACATCTTGAATAAGAAGACAACAAAGCGTAAAAGAGGTCTTCGTCAGACTGTTGCTGCAGATAAGACAAACACAGCTCAGATCAAGCGTCTTATTCCTTACAAATAATCATTGAGGACTACTAACTAACATAAACGGAGGTAATATATAATGGCACGAGTAAAAGGTGCGATGATGACTCGCAAAAGAAGAAAAAAGACATTAAAGCTTGCTAAGGGTTACTGGGGTGCAAAATCAAGACACTTTAAAATGGCTAAACAGGCTGTTATGAAGTCCGGCAATTATGCATATATCGGTCGTAAGCAGAGAAAGAGAGATTTCCGTCGTCTTTGGATTACTCGTATTTCGGCTGCCTGCAAGGCTAACGGCACAAATTATTCAACTTTCATGAACGGCTTGAAGAAGGCTGGCATTGCTCTTAACCGTAAGATGCTCTCTGAAATTGCAATTTCAGACCCTGCTGCTTTTACTTCACTTGTTGAACAGGCTAAGAACGCTTAATTTAACTTACTTTGTAATTGCGTTTGGGTTATCCCAAACGCAATTGTTTTTTACAGAAAATTGGATGGTTTTATGACTATACTTTCAAGCAAAGATAATTCTAATATAAAAAATGCCGTAAAGCTCAGAAAAAGTGCAAAATATAGGCGTGAATCAGGACTTTTCATTGCAGAAGGTGTTCGCATTTGTATGGATGCAATGCTCAGTAATGCATGTATTGACACCTTTTTCGCAAGTGAAAAGGCCAGTGAGAAATATGCGGATGACTTTTTAAAACTGCAAAAATATTCCGACAAAACATTCATTGTATCTGATAAGATATTTAATCAGATGTGTGATACAGAGTCGCCTCAAGGATTTCTGTGTGTAATAAAAGCACTTGACAAAACTGCTTGTTTTGATAAAATAAAGACTGGTGACAAATTTTTGGCACTCGATAATCTGCAAGATCCCGGCAATTTAGGTACAATTCTTAGAACGGCTGAGGCTCTGAATGTTACCGGTATTGTTCTTTCTGCCGATTGTTGCGATATTTACAGTCCTAAAGTTGTAAGAGGCAGTATGGGAGCAGTGTTCAGACTTCCGTTTGTTGTGTCGGATACAATTTCAGGTTTTCTGAATGCACACAGTGAACTTGAATCTTATGCGGCGGTCGTATCGGCGTCGGCTGATAAGATTACAACGATTCCCTTTGCTTCACCTTGCATCGTTGCAGTAGGTAATGAAGGAAACGGTCTTAAAGAAGAAACAATAAGTGCTTGTAAACATAAAATTACTATTCCTATGGAGGGAAGAGCCGAGTCGCTTAATGCCGCCGTTGCGGCGTCAATAATAATGTGGGAAATGATGAAATGATTTCGCGTAATGCCTGTTATTGGATTTGGATTACACTTTCGATAGGCTATAATAATCCAAAGGTAAAGAGAATATCCGAAATGTATTCCGATGTGTCTGCCTTTTATTACGGCGGGAGAAAGTTCAAAATCATTCCAGCAAAT
>OKRT01000656.1_pt1 | contig 16676 bp, 11 predicted proteins | sample 1601111 | NCBI WGS metagenome assembly OKRT01 (sample SAMEA3541572, study PRJEB24748) | human gut metagenome | biome: human gut; feature: human-associated habitat; material: faeces | place: China | collected 2012 | reverse complement strand
GCCCGCAGAAATACTTTTAAGGGCGCTGTCGAAAACGCAATCAAAGATTCCGATATTTCCAACAAAGCAAAGGCGGCTGAAATTATAACGAAGGCAAGATTTGAGGCTCTTTCGGTTAATGAATCGCGCTATTTTAACAGTATCGGCGGCAAAAATATTCTGAATGAGGTTATGAATGCGGACAATGAACAGGGTATCAATGCCGAAGCCTCCGTTAAAAAAGCGTCGGCGTATATCAAAAACGCAATGACCGAAAGTCTGCGGTTTGAGAACAGAAAAGGCTTGGGAGACATTCTCTCCCGTTCGACGATGACTGACGTTGAGACCAAAATCGACAAAGGTGAAATCAAGGTCGCGGAAACGAGAACCGAGGAAAAAGAAAAGGCAGAAAAGGCAACGAAGATAAAATCCATAAAAGCCATTGAAAACGGAAACATGACGCTTGAACTTTTCGACGGCACGACCGTTGACAGCAAAGACGCGGTATACGGAAGCAAAGACGAAGGATTGGTGTATGAGACTGTTCAGGCAATGGGCGTCAGCGCAGGAGTAGGAAATACCGTAATAAAGGCTTTTTCAAAGTCAAAGATGTCCGCAAATGCTTTTATGAGCAATGTGATACTTGCATACAATTACGGTGTGACCAATCAGGAAAGCAGACTCCAAGACCTTGTAATACCGAGCGAAGTGCGGAACACTTTATTCGTGGTCGGCAGGGACAGCGCCGTAAAAAATGCGGAGGCGCGCCTTGCCGAAACAAAGAAAAAGACCGCAAGGGGAACACCTACGCATAAAGTGACTTATGTCAACGACATTGCCAAAAAGAAACTTAATGCTAATCAAAAGGAGACGGTTGCGGTTGCGGAGTTTATTGCGGCTTCTTCACCGCTTGACGTTCGAGTGTTCGAATCATATCGCAGAGGGAACAAAAACTATTACAACATCGACGGTGTAGAAAAGGAAAGTCTTGCAAACGGTTGGTTTGTTGAAGGCTCGAACATAATTTATCTCGATATAAATGCGGGCAACAACTACAACGGACTCGGCGCGTTTACACTTGCACATGAAGTTTCTCACTATATCAGAGGTTGGAACGCCACGGAGTGGCAGAAAATGGCTGATGTTATCGTTGAAATTATTGACAAGCAGGCAAAGACGGGTTCAGACAAAACAACGTTTGAGCAAATGCTCAATGACAAGTTGTCGAAATATGAAGTAAAAAGGAGATCCGAAAACGCCGAAATCAAAGCGGGAAAACTCTCTGCCGAAGACGCTGTATACAGCGATAAGACGGATACAGAACTCCGCGATATGGCTTATGAAGACGTTATCTGCGATTCCTTGCAATCGCTGTTTCAAGACAAAGAGACCTTTGTTGAATTTGCCGACAGCCTTAAAAAGAAAAACAAGGTTTTGTGGAACAAGTTCAAACAGGCAATCCGTAAATTCCTTGATAAACTTGATACGGCACTCAAAGGCTTTGCCGGTGAAAAAGCGGAAGGCTTTGCGGGCGAGGCTGTTCAGAATGCGCTTGCGAAAGAAAGAGACCAAATAAGAAAACTGTTTGTTGAGGCTTTCGAGGGCGCAAATGAGAACTTTGAAGAGGCGAGTCGAAGAGAAAACGCTATATCCGAACAAACGGAAAACATAAGGTATTCTGTAAGAGAGATTATAGGCAACGGAGGTAAAAATTACGGTGTCGGTGTTAAACTCGACTCAACACTTCTTGCGAATCTCTCTCCCGAAGAAAGAATTCAGATGGTCAAGGAGTATGTCAAAGAACTCGGAGGAAAGGAATTTTCTGCGTTTGACAATGACGGAAACGCCGTTTCTGTTCGTATAGCGGAATCAAACAGACGTTTTATGAACAAAAACGGGAAGAGAGTCCGTGTTAATAATGATTTGGCAGGAAAATATATCGGCAATGAAGTGAAACAGGAAGCGATTTCTCTTGTTGATGAATTGATAGTGACATCGAAAAACGATTCGGTTAAACCCGCAAAATACTCTCATGGTTGGTTAGACAATAACGGCAAAAATGCTTGGCAATATTGGACTACTTTTATTCAGGACAAAGAAAATACCGTATGGAAGGCAACGCTTAATATAGCGAATACCGCATACGGTGAAAAAGTCCTTTATGATATCAATCCAATAGAGATGGTGGAGCAGTCCGTCAAGTCGGACACAGTCTCCACCAACGACAGTATAGCACAAAAAAGCAATACTGTCAATACCATTATATCCGAAAAATCGAAAAATAGTGCAGAAAAATATTCCGACAGAGACTATTCCTACGACAACCTTGTTTCAAAGCCTGATATGAAAGTGACGCAAATCGGAACGGAAGCCCCGAGCAACAGGGCGGATATCGTATTCGAGGCGAAGCGAAACGCTTCCAAAATCGGCAAGTTCAATGTGAAAGACGGTAGCGTCAGCGTTTATGTTGACGATATCGGAACAGATGTTATTCTTGGAACGGACGGGTTGAAACACGGACTTCGCAGAAGTAAGAATATTTCAACGGATATAAATTCTCTTGCAATTCTCAATGCGGGAGAGATTATTAAGCATTCTGTGAAAATAAATGAAATCATACCAAAGGACAAAAATGCAACATCAAGTTATGTTTTAATCGGGTGCGCGGAAAATTCTTCATCAAGGTTTATTGTACGATCTATAATAAACACTTTTGATAACTCGCTTTCAAAAATGGATGTTTTATATGCAGTAAAAGTAAAAGAATCGGCTGCGCAACCTGCGCCCGGTTCTGCGGCGAAAGCCGTGAGCTCCGTTACCGATTCTAAAATAAGTATAACAGATTTGTTAGAGATTGTCAATAGGCATTATCCTGACATATTGCCTGAAAGTGTGTTGAAACATTTCGGATATTCGGAAAGACCGAGCGGAGACCTTGCAGTCTCGGCGTTATATTCGTTTCGAGATACCAAAAGCGGAATGGCTAATGATAAGTTGTCTCCGTATAGCGAAGAACTTGTTCAATTTATTGAACAAAAAGGCGATTATATCGTTGACAACTTTGATAAATTAAAACAGGTTGTCAATCTCGCATTTGATAATCCTTCCGTAAAGGCAACCGCTTACTTTGGTATAATCAACAGAGAAACCCTTTCAGAGATAAAAGAGAGTATTCCCAATTTGCCGAAAGCGAGCAAGGAAATTTTATTTAAGGACGGACGCGATTATTCCATTGCTACTACGTTGGATTCAATAAGACATATTGTAGATGAAAAAGGTCTTTCGCGTGATGATGTAATCGATTATCTTGACAGACTTGCAGATACGGTTGTAGAATTTGATACAGTTTCTTTTGATTACTATTACGACTCCTATAAAAATAGGATTCCCGGTTTATTGTTTAAGAAGAGTTTCGAAGACGGTAAACTGATCAGTTTTGATATAGTATCGCAAAAGAAACGAAGTCTTTCTTTGCAGGCAATATATTTGGAGAGTGTCGATTACGAAAAAAAGAAGTCTGCCGAAACTCTGCTGTTGCAAAATAGCCACAGCCGTACACCCGAAGTGGGAGTCGGTCAAACTTCTGATAATAGAGTAGCACAATTCGATGATAATGTCAAGGGGAAAATTGAAAAAAGTCTTGATTCCGACCGCGATATTACGCTTTCCTCCCGCTATTTGTTGGCGAACGCGCTTGAATCGACCGCGAGAAACGAAGTTGAGAGAGATTGGCTCGGACGGTATAAGGCGGATATAGAAAAGTATAACGCGGAGCAAGACAAGTTGACGACGTTGAATGAGCAAATCAAAGAACTTTCTTTCGGTAAAGGGAAACGGGACATGGCGAAACTGCGACAGTTGAGGGACGAGAAAATTAAGACGGAGAACCGAATCAACATATATGACAAAAGACTTCTCCGAATCGAGACCGCGAAACCGTTGCAGAATGTTATTGAAAGAGAAAAGACAAAGGCGAAAAACAAGGCTCTGCAACAGGGGCGCGAAGCGTTGGAAGCATATAAGAAGACTGCCGCGCAGAAACTGCGTGAAGAGGTTGCGCTCCGCAAAGAGCAACGCGACGTCAGGCGTAAAGACAAACGGGACGCTCTTCAAAAACAGCGCGACGAATACAGGCGAAAAGAAGAAACGAAGCGTTTGCGCAGAGACATGACGTATTATAGAGACGGAATCAAAAAGATTCGTGAGGATTTTGTTCAAAGGCTTACGCGAGGCTCTGAAACAAACTTTGTTCCCGAGACGTTGGCAAATAATATAATTAACATTTGCAATGCCATTGACCCGACGGGCAGAGTATATTATAAGCCCGGAACGAACGAAGTGGATATTGAAAGAACGAGGGCGGAATATGAGTTTGACAAAGGAGACAGCAGAGCCGTTGAAAAATATAATACGGCAAAAGAGGCGTTGTTGAATTTGAAAAACGAATATGACAAACTTCAAAATGACGCGAATTATGACCTTTCGTCCGAATATGACGAAGAATTTTCTTCGCTTATTTCACAGTTCGCCGACAATGTGGGAGATACTCCGCTTCGGGAAATGAATCTCGGACAGTTGGAAAACGTATATAACATACTTTCGGATATTAACTTTATGATGAAGACCGCAGCACGGCAGATAGGCACAAGCGAGAATATAAGCAACTATGAGGCAGGACAGGAAATTATAGAGTTGATGAAAGAAATTAAAAGACTTGGTCTTACAACAAACAAGGCAGAAGATTTCTTCCGAACATATACGCTCAATCCGATGAGGGCGGTCAAGGAAATGTCTGCGTTTGACGAAAATTCGAGGCTTGTTAAGTTGTTCAATGCGCTTAATGAGGGCAGGCGTAAAGCGGATACGTTCAGAATGAATGTAAACAAAAAACTTGAAGCCATACGGGATAAAGACCGAAAAGCATATAATGACGCAGTTGAAAAAGAGTATGATTTCGGACTGACAGACATTGACGGCAACGAGGTTCACATCTCGAAAATGCAGGCTATGTTTGCCGTTCTGACTGCAAGAAGGGAGGCGGCGAACGCAGACAGAAGCCATCTTCAAACGCCTGTACTTTTTCCGTCTCTTGACCTTGAAAAAAAGGGCAAATATGAAGCCGCAAAAGATAACGGCGCAAAAATTATGCTTGACGGCAACGCAGTTGCGAAAATCATGGATGGTTTGTCCGAATGGGACAAGAAATATCTCGCCGCTGCGGAAAAAGTCTTTAACGAAGATTGTAAAGACGCTGTTAACGCAACGACCATGCAGATAAAGCACAGACCCGTTGCTTTGGAAGCCTCTTATGTTCCGTATATCGTCAATCAGGATTATATCGCGAAAGAAAGCGATAATATCAAGTTTGACAAGTCAATACTTAACGAGGGCATTCTCAAAGACGTAAAGAAGAATGCTCAACAGCAGTTGATTATGCAAAGCCTGAATTCCGCGCTCGACGACCATATAGGAAAGGTTGCAAAACTGTACGGGCTTGCCGTGCCTATCCGAAATTGGAACAAAGTCTTTAATATGCGGCAAACGACCGCAGACGGCGGAGAAACCGTTAAGACAGCTCTTCGTGAAACATGGCATAAAGCAGGGGTAGAACTTCTTGACCGAGCGGTTGCGGATATGCAAAGTTCGCGAATGACATCTGGAAATGACGCGATATCAAAGGCACTTCAAGCCACAAAATCGGCATTCGTTGTTTCAACGCTTGCGTCGAATATCTCCGTGTCAATTAAGCAGGCTGCGTCCTATCCGACCGCAGGCTCTGTTCTTTCCGCTGCGGCATTGACAAAGGGTCTTGCGGATTATTACGCGAAGATAAAAGACGGAGTACACGCGCAAGATGTGTGGGACGAGATAGACGAACATACATCGCAGCATTGGATAAGAAGACAGGGACTTTCGACGCAGGAGCTCGGAGAGTTGGTTCAAAGCAAAGGAATACTGAATAAGTTGAACAACAAACTCGGAAAGGCTTCGCCGATGAATTGGATACAGGCGATAGACGTCGGCACTACGGCGGCGTTGTGGTATGCGTGCAAGGTTGATGTGAGACGCGCGGGTTATGCGGAGGGAAGCCGAGAGTATTGGAACAAGGTGACGGAACTCTATGACAAAGTTATAGAAGAAACACAGCCGATGTACGATTCTCTTCACAGGGCGGAAATAACAAAGGGCAACGAACTTGTGAAAAATATCGTTATGTTTCAAACGCAGCCGATTCAGAACTCGGGAATTCTTAGAGAAAGCGCAATGGAACTGAAAATGGCGAAGCGTCGATTCGGAAAGAACTCCGAGCAGGTAAGAGAGGCAAACAGAAAGTTTGTTAAAGCTGTGGCTTCGCAAGCTGCGTCACACCTGACGTTTACAGCGATGACCCTTCTTGCGCAAATGCTGCTTCATCGCATGAATCCTTGGAGAGACAAAGACGGGGAAGTATCCGTTGAAGGCGTTTCGGTTAAGTTTCTCGAAGAATTCGCAAAGAGTTATTTCGGGGCAATAGTTCCGATTTTCGGAAACTACGGTACGTCGATAATTGAGGCTTTTGTTAGCAAGTTTAACGGAAAAAGTTCGTATGACATACTGTCCGACGCAACCGTTGACAAGATAAACGGGACGGTAGATAAGTTCTTGGGACTGACGGAGCCTTCATGGGACAATGTGACCGACGCGCTGTGCGAAGTTGCTACATACTTCGGCATACCTGCCGAGAATATTAAAAAAATCATAATGGGAGCAAAGTATCATATCGAAGATATTGCAAACGGGGATTTTCTTAAATTCAAGGCGGGTTACAACGGGTCTTCATCTTCTTCGGGACAAGCGGAAGATTATATTGACCTTATCGCGAATTCAAAGGTTAAGGACGCAAAGAAGATGTATGACGAATGGGTTTCCGACAAGAAAGAGGAAATCAAAGCAAACAGAGAATCGGAAGGTAAAATCGCGCTTTCGGACGCGGAACTTGACAAGAAGGCAAAAGAAAGCGTTAAAAACTCCGTCTCGGCGCAGTTTAAGAAGAGGTATATCGAAGCATATAAGAAAAAGGATACTTCTTTGATGACTTCAATACGTTTTCAGATGAGAGATACGGGCTTGTGGAAATCTGTTGACGATATAATCAAAGCCTGCGGTGATTGGATTAAAGAATACAAGAAGCCGTAAAAAACGTCTGTGATTCAGGGGGGTTTATAAAAACCTCCCTGAATGTTATTATATAGGAAAGGAGGATTACACGATGAACGATGTTATATATAACGTATCTCTTGATATGTACGAAACGCAGGCGCAATGTATGCTTGCGGTTAAGAAGTCGGACAACGGCAGGCGCATAAATTTTGTGTTGACAGAGGGCGGCAGACCGTATGTTATATCCGAGGGGTGTTCGGCGGTTCTCCGAGCAAAGAAGCCCGGAGGGACGGTGCTTTTCAACAATTGCGTGATTGACGGCAATGTTATCTCTTATACTCTGACAAATCAGACTTCCGCAGCGGCGGGAATAGTGGACTGCGAACTTATGTTGAGCGGTTCTGACGGCAAGCAGATTACGTCCCCGCGCTTTTCATTGAGAGTGGAGGACACGCTGTATTCCGACAGCGAGGTTGAAGCACAGGACGAGTTTACGGCGCTGCAAAAGGCGATAACCGAGACGAATAATCTTGATGTTTCTTTGTCAAAAGCAAACGGAATGACGGCGATAACCGTCACAAAAAAAGACGGGACAAAGGTGACGAAAACCGTTTATGACGGAGAGGACGGCGTTGACGGTAAAGACGGTGTTACCCCGCATATCGGCGTTAACGGCGATTGGTATATCGGGAACGATGACACGGGCAAGCCGTCGCGCGGGGAGCGAGGAGAAAAAGGAGACAAGGGCGATAAGGGAGATAAAGGCGACAAGGGAGAAAAAGGAGACAAGGGAGACGCGGCGAACGTATCTGAACTCCCGTATGCAACATTGTCGCTGGAAGATTACGACACGCGCAAGCGCGGATATATAGCCGCAGACGGGGAGTATACGGCAAGCGGGAGTTGGTTTTCGTATTATTTCTATGCAGACAAATACCCGATAAAGAAAATTAACGCAAAGTTATATTCCAATTCAACCGCAGCTTATTCAATTGCGTTTTATTCCGCAAAGGATAGTATCGCAAGCAATTTAATTTCAGGCATAAAACCGACGGCTGCCGGCGCTAACCTTATCTCGTTTGATGATGTGAGCGTTCCTGAAAACGCTGCTCTTATCGTTATTTCCACGCGTTTCGCTTCCGGGGCGAGTTCGGCGGCGGAACTCTTTGTAAATCTGAATATTCCCGCGGCAGAGATGTCGAATATCGGCGAGACTTCGGAAAAAACAGGGCAGATTAAGCGAATATTTACCGATTTTACAAACGCAAATGACTTTACTTTTGTAAAGGGCGAATTGTGGGGCTCGGGCGCGAGCGGAGACACGACCGTTATCAAGCGTTACCGAATAACCGACGACGGATTGCTTCTTCTCGGCATTATCAAAACGGACTTCGGACACCTTAACTGTTTTGATTATAATCCTGCAAATGACTGTCTTATCTTCGGCAATGGTGGCAACGACTTTTCAACGGAGGGAAATTGGTTCGCAGTCGTTAAAAATCCTATGGGACTTGTGACTTCTGAATATTCGGCAAACGCGACACTTGCCGCAAATGCGATCGTATACAACGTAGATATTGGCTTTAAGGTGCAAGCTGTTTGGGGGGCGTCAAACCTTGGGTTGAACAATATCGTATACTTGTTATCGAACAATGCAAAAACGGTAACGAAAGTTATGCTGAATGTTGATGATAACGGAGAGTTTAACGGACAATTCACGGTACTTGATACTCATACTTCCGAGACCGCATATCCTGTCGGCGGTGCAAAATTTTGGGGAGATACCTTGTATTTTGGTTACTCTGACACGGGTTATAAAATTGCGAAAATGTCGATGTCTGATTATTCTGTATCTGTGACGAAAAGGCAACTATATGAAGCAAACGGAACAGAAATATCAGGAACTGTGCAGGGACTGCATATTGATGATAAGTATGTATGGGTATTTATCAATGCCACCAATCCTATCAGATACTATCTGATACAGATGTATCAATGCTTGGGCAGCCTTTCAGGCGGCGGTGCGGGAACAACTATAACCGTAGACGCGGAATTGTCCGCAACATCGGAAAATCCCGTGCAGAACAAGGCGGTTAAAGGAGCACTTGATAAAAAAATTGATAAGCCGACGAATATCAGTGAGGGACTTTTCGGCTTCAACTCTGTTGGGCTTGAAACAATAAAAGAAATCATAACATCGGGATCTTCTGTTGAACTAAGTGAATTTGATATTCCGAATGGCAAAGCACTGAAAGAGTATGTTGCGGCTAAAAACGTGAACTTTCTCTCCAAGCCTACATCAAACGGCGTCGTTGGATATATGAGCGGAATAGGTTCTTTGACTTATACTCTGAATACTTCAATGCCAGAAAACCCATTGCACACAGGGATTCTCTCTGCAAAAGCGATTTATGACTATATAAATAGTCTTGACGCAAGAGAGGTGAGTTATTGATGGCGATGAAACTTTATAGCGAGACGGATATACAGGCGATAGCGGACGGCATACGCAAATTGACGGATGAAACGGGAACATATACCGTTGCGCAAATGGGCGCGGCAATTGCCGACTATTGGGGAGACTTCTCCCCGATTGCCGCTTCGACCGAGGATAACGGGCAGCCGTATAATAACGGGTTGGGGTATAAGCTCGGTTACAGAACGAATTCGGGAGGACTTGAAAGCGTTTCGGAGGGCTCTGCCTGCACAGGGTTTATTCCCGCCGTTACGGGAGACATCGTCAGCGTCAATTTCGGCATCTCTAACGCCCGTCCTTGGTATATAAATATGTATGATTCGGGACACATACATATAGGAATAGTTCCATTGACGGGACAGGCTATGGCGTACCGGACGTTCGAGCTGGAATTGCTGAAAGAGGGAACTTGCTATATCAGGCTTTCAACAGGCGGCATTTCGGGCGCGGCGGATGTTGAAAAAATGAGAGTAAAAATTATCAAGGGGGTGAGCGAATGACGGATATAGCCTCCACAATAATAACGATTGCGAGCATTATAACGGCGCTCGGTGTGATTTCGGCGTTTATCGGACGAGCCATGAACAAAGTTTTCAAGCGCGTCGATAAACTCGATATACGCGAATGTCGCGCCTACCTGATAGGTTTTATGAGAGACCTCGAAAACGGTTGTGTAAAGGACGAGGTCGAATGGGAGTATGCGCATGAGGTTTACGACCATTATATGAATGATTTGAAACAGAACTCATACATACACGACAAGTGGATAAGAGTTACAACGAAAGGAGCAAAAAAGAATGAAAAACAGTTTTAAGACTTGGGTTAAGGCGGCGGGTATAAGAGCCGTCAAGACGGTGGCACAGACAGCGGTTGCCATGATAGGCACTTCGGTGGTTATCGGCGATGTTAATTGGGTCGCGGTTGTTTCTGCGGCTGCGCTTGCGGGCATTCTGTCTCTGTTGACATCGGTCGCGGGCTTGCCCGAACTGAAAGAGGGTGAATGATATGGCGAAAAACTATCTGACGTTTCCGATGAAGATTATGGGCATAACCCAGACTTATGACGGAAAAACTTCGCACTATATCAGTTCGCACGGAACGCCTGCGGATTATCCGATAGACATCGCGGGTAAGGACACCGGCAGAGAACCGTTTTATTGCCCATGCGATGAAATGGAAGTTGTCAAAATCGCGGGTGACGTAACGGGTAACAATCATGCAAACGGCGCGTGGCTGGTTTCTACTTCCGAGGTCGATTTCGCCGACGGAACAAGGGATATATGCACGATAAAATTTGTGCACATGAACAATTCCGATTTCGGCAGAAACGGTATTTACGTCGGACGCAAATACAAGCGCGGCGAACTTATCGGGCACGAGGGAACGTCTCACGCAAGCGGCAACCATGTTCACATGTCCGCGGGCAAGGGCGGTCTGAAAGGCAGCGGCTGGCAGAAGAACACACTGGGAAGTTGGGTTATAACCACGACGCACGGGACGGATAAGCCCGAAAACCTGTTTTTCGTAGACCCGAAGTTTACGACGATAAAAAATGCAAGAGGACTTATTTTTAAGACACTTCCGAAGGGGGAAAAGAAAGTGATTAAATTCGGCGTTGTCAGCGGCGAGGTTCGGACAAAAGTTACGACCGACGCACTTGCGTTGAGAAGCAAGGCGCAGACGCAGAACGGTAAGAGGTTTTTCTACATACCGAAAGGAAAGACCGTACAGGTCGTGCAGGAGGCTATCTGCAAAGCGGACGGGTATACTTGGGATTGCATTATCGTCAACCACGGCGGCAGGGACTACATAGGATATGCTGCGGCGGAGTTTTTGAGGTGAAGTGAAACTTGCCATTTTGGGGATATGTTTTAAGGCGGGGATTATATCCCCGCCTTTTTGAATATAAGCAGCAAGGATCTACAACTTTGTATAAAATTTATATATAATAATATAATGGTAAAGGACAAAATTGTATTTTTAATAATAGAAGCTTTGTAAACTTAATGTGATTTTAAGGTAAAATGTATTGAAAGACAGGACACTATGTGATAAAATAAATGTAACTATAAAGCAGTTGCAAGGATGTGAAACGAACGAATGAGCCAACTTGAAAAAGCAAAACACCGTTTGTTAAGCAGACCTTGTGATTATACCTATGCAGAAGCTAAAAATCTATTGCAAAAACTCGGTTTTTTAGAAAAGACGAAAGGGAAAACATCTGGTTCTCGTGTTTGCTTTTTCCGGCAATCTGACAATAAGATTCTTTTGCTACACAAACCACATCCACAAAATGTTCTTCGTTCGTACGTAGTTGATTATTTAGTTGATGAATTAAGGAGTTCTGGTGATTTGAAATGAATAATATTCTAAAATATAAGGGATACACCTCTGAGGTTGGGTATTCTGTCAAAGATAAGGTTTTATATGGAAAAATTGATGGAATCGATGATTTAGTAACATTTGAAAGTGATTCGGCAAGCAGTATAGAACAAGAATTTCAATCAGCGGTCGATGATTATCTTGCATACTGTCAGGAGGTTGGAAAAAGTCCAGAAAAAGTTTATAAAGGGTCTTTCAATATTAGAATAAGAGCCGAACTTCATCGGTCCATATCTGTTCTTTCTCAAAAAAAAGGAGTTTCAATGAATGAACTCGTAGAAACGGCCATTGCACAGTATGTAAAAGAGCATACCAAAGATGCAACAGTGAATAATTGGAAAAAAGAAGAAAAAGAGATAGGGCGAGTTAGAAGTTCGGTGTTTGGCACTCAAAAACAAAGCCGTTTTAACAATGTCTTGACAAATCAAAAAAAAGAATGCCCAGTTTAATTAGGAGCGTTATATAATGGAATACAATGATTATTTTCGGGATGAGTATAAGTATTTTTTAAATTCAGTGGTTTATAATATTTCAGACAACTTTTCCGATGACTCAGATAACGGCGTAAATGTTGTAATTTCTGATAGTTTAAGGTTCGATGCGAATAAAGACTTTCTTGTCATTATTGCAACTCGTAAAGTTGATACAGTTCCTGAAACTATAAATACAGAAGTGTCATATGGCGCGAGACTGTATTTTAAGGATATATCAATTAATGTTGAGAATGTCGATTGGAAAGAGAAATTTCGAACTGAACATCTGTTTGATAATGTCTTGCGAGAACTGTTTTCAAGAATTTCTTTAATTATTTCTCAACTGACATCAGCCTGTGGGCAAGTTCCTTTAATCACCGTACCTTTTATAGAAAAGGATATATAAATAGTTAATAAACTAAAAAACACCTTCAAAAGTTCAATCATCTTTTGAAGGTGTTTTTTTGTGTAAAGCTTTGTTTGTAATTGATATAATCAGAACAATTCGGTGGCGAAAAATGGGCGAAGAGAAGAGTCGTAAAAAACAGAACTTCGGTAGCGGCTGTTAGATGGCATAACAGTAAAACCTATGATGTCGCCAGAGCGTGCCTGCCGAAAGAACTTGTCGAACAGTTCAAGGAGAAATGCTCCGGGCTCGGAGTGTCGCAGGCACGGGTCGTCCGCGAAGCCGTAGAGGCGTTTCTGGAAACTCACGCAGAATAAGTTATTGCAGGACGGAGCAGTCGCTCCGTCCTGTTGACTGTTAGAATACAATCTTGATTTTTATGAAATTTTGTGCTATAATATTGCAAAATATTATAGGAGGCAATGTCGTTGTATATCGTTAAGAACGGAAAAGAATTTACGGTTGAAGAGAAAAAGAACCATTGGAATGTATTTCGTCGTGAAGGTACTTCGGGCGTGTGCTTGAAGATATATAAGACGGCGTGCCCGACGATTGAGGACGTTGTTAAGAGGGTGCGGGAGAGTGATTTTTTGAAATAAAAAGACGCAAAAAGAGACGCAAGAACAGCGGTTAATATTGATGTATAGGCGTTTTGAAATTGTTCGATTCCCACTATCAGCTCCAAGCCCGTCACTCTTCGTGAGTGACGGGCTTTTTGTTGGGGTTGTGGGATTATTGAAAAATCGGGATTTTTGGCGGGTAGTGATTGACAGCGCGTAATAGTACGGTGCGTGATGTAATATCACATAAACGAGAAGAAAAACACGACAAAAAGAGTGTTGGGCACACGAAATGGCACACAAAATCAGTTGAAAACACGGTGCAAAAGGCGGAGAATATTGCGGCGCAGTCACACGGTTGCGGTGGGGCTGACTTGTGAAAGATATTGCGGCGATGGATACCGTTCCATGTAACGGTTAATACGGTTCGCTTTTACTTTTATATGCGAGATGTTTTTGTCAATACCGTCATAAATATCCGTCCTTACAACGGATATTTGCCCTTTTGGCAAAGTCCTGAACGCTGCCGGCCGCACACAAGTGTGTCGTAAAAAAAATTCCGCAAATATTTTATTCAAAGGCTTATGCGAGGTTCTGAAACAAACTTTGTTCCCGAGACGTTGGCAATCAATATTTTTCTTATAAACCACTATTTTTTCGTCTTAAAAAATTAGTCGGTGCTAACTTATTGATTGTCCGCTTAAAATGTGATATAATCTATAAAAGAAATATGCGAAAAAACCTAAAAGGGGATATTGATTTGACATCGCTTTTGCTGAAACTGTTTGTGAAAAATCGGGAGGACACGACCTCTCCCAAGGTCCGCACGGCTTATGGGGTTCTTTCCGGGGTTGTGGGAATAATCTGCAACGTGCTGCTCTGTGCGGGTAAACTTGCTGCGGGCTTTATCAGCGGAAGCGTTTCCGTTGTTGCCGACGCAGTGAACAACCTTTCCGACGCGTCAAGTTCTGTCGTGACCCTGATAGGTTTTCGTCTTGCCGCCAAACCCGCAGACGAAAAACACCCGTTCGGGTATCATCGTATAGAGTATTTTTCGGGGCTTGCGGTCGCCGTTATGATAGTGGTCATCGGTGTTGAACTTATAAAAACTTCGGTTGAGAAAATAATTTCTCCCGAACCTGTTGAGTTTTCTGTTCTGCTTGCTGCTGTTCTTATTGCGTCGATGCTGGTAAAAGCATGGATGGCGCTGTTCAATTCAAAACTCGGCAAAAAGATAAATTCTCCTGCTCTGATCGCAACCGTTGCGGACAGCCGAAACGACGTTATAACGACTGCCGCCGTCCTTGCTTCCTGCATTGTCGGAAAACTGACGGGGCTGCGCATCGACGGATATATGGGCGTTGCCGTTGCTCTGTTCATTATCTGGTCGGGCATAGGCATTGCCAAAGACACGATAAGCCCGCTTCTCGGCGAAGCACCCGACGAGGGACTTGTGCACGCACTTGCCGCGCATATATGCCGTTACGATAAAATTCTCGGTATTCACGACCTTATAGTTCATGATTACGGTCCCGGCAGACGCTTTGCCAGCGTTCATGTGGAGATAGACCACCGTGAAGACGTGCTTGACGCGCATGAACTGATAGACGACATCGAAAGGGAAGTCAAGCAGACGATGAACGTCGATCTTGTCATTCACTATGACCCCGTTGTGACCGATGACGCGGAACTGAACGAGATAAAAGGAAAAGTGACCGATGCGTTGAAAAGTTTTGACGAGCGGCTCGGAATCCACGATTTCCGCATGGTTCGCGGCACTGGACATACAAACGTGATTTTTGACGTTGTTATCCCGCACGAATACGAGAAGCGCACGGACGAACTGAAAAAACTGATAAATCAGACGCTTAAAAACGATAAAATTAAATATTTTGCCGTCGTTACGTTTGATTCCGAATCGTTCAACGACAGGCACGTTACATAAAACCGAACATGCCCTACCCGTCAAAAAAGTCAATTTGGAACGAAAAAATAAAAAAGTTCAAAAAAAAAGTGTCGAGGGGTCTTGAAAAACGCCTTGATATGTTGTATAATAAATTGTAAATTATGTATTCTATTCAGGAGGATATTCCTATGTATTCAGCAGGCGATTTCAGAAACGGCGTTACGTTCGAGTGGGACGGCAACGTTTATACAGTTGTTGAATTTCAGCACGTTAAACCCGGCAAAGGCGCTGCTTTTGTAAGAACAAAGATAAAGAACGTTATCACCGGCGGCGTTATAGAGCATTCTTTCAGCCCGACGGAAAAATTCCCGCAGGCTTTCATCGAAAGAAAAGATATGGAGTACCTTTACAATGACGGCGACCTTTGGTACTTCATGGATCAGGACACCTATGAGCAGATGCCTCTCGGTGCGGATAAACTTCCCGACAACTTCAAGTTTGTTAAGGAAAACGTTATCGTTAAGATCCTTTCCTATAAGGGCGAAGTTTTCAGCGTTGAGCCTCCCGCATTTGTTGAACTTGCCGTTACCGAGTGCGAACCCGGCGTAAAGGGCAATACCGCGACGAACGCGCTCAAAAACGCGACACTCGAAACCGGCGCAAACATCAAAGTTCCGATGTTCATCGAAGAGGGCGAAGTTATCAAAATCGACACCCGTACCGGCGAATATCTTTCCAGAGCATAAGATTTTAACTGTTGTCTGCCGTCCCTCGGGGCGGCAGTCTTTTTAACGGAGGTTATAATATGTATCTTTCGACACGACTTGATGCTATAAAAAAGACGCTCAATACTCTCTGCAAAACCGCAACAGAGGAAGAAAAATCGTTTTATGAATCTCTTTACGACCTTGTGTCCGCAACGGCGCAGCAGGTGGACGTTATCGGCTCACGCCTTGACGAACTTGAGGAAAAGACGGAAAACTTCGAGACATACAACGAACATCTTTCAGCGTCCCTGCAAGCGCTGCGCGACTGTATCGTCGGCGATGTGACCGTTGATACGGACGACTACACCGCCGATTATGACGAACATCATCACGACGGTTGTGACTGCGGCTGCGAACACGAGCATGAGCATGACGGCTGCGACTGTGACGAGTGTGAACACGATTGCGGCGACGATTCGTTTGAAGATTTTCTGACGGTTCAATGCCCGTTCTGCCAGGAAATATTCTTTCTTGAACGCGCTGAATACGAGGACAATGTAGAGTGCCCGCTCTGCGGTCATACCGTTGCCGTGCTTGACAATATTGTCGAAAACGAGGATATATAAATATAAGAATTAAGCCCGACC
>OKRT01000649.1_pt1 | contig 16743 bp, 18 predicted proteins | sample 1601111 | NCBI WGS metagenome assembly OKRT01 (sample SAMEA3541572, study PRJEB24748) | human gut metagenome | biome: human gut; feature: human-associated habitat; material: faeces | place: China | collected 2012 | reverse complement strand
CTCTTATTTCATTTACAAACAGCATCAAAAGGAAGGAATTGTATATGCTGAAGCGCCCAAAAGCGGTGCGGAAAAAATTGCGCTTAGAATAACCGCAGTTATAGTACCCATCATTTTATTAGGTGTTGCTCTTTTAATGTTTACTGGTAACATCGAGGTAAAGTGCGAAGATACAGCATTAACGATCAATGCAACCTATTGGACAGACCTGGAGATCGATTATTCCGAAATTGAGACCATTGAATACCGTAAGAATTTAGATGTAGGAGTGCGAACAAGCGGTTTTGGTTCTCCCAAACTATCTATGGGCATTTTCCAAAATGATGAATTTGGATCATACACCTTATATTCCTATACAGGTGCTAAAGAGCATATTATCTTGACTTCCGGCGAGAAAACTCTTGTCATTGGAATGAGCGATCCAAAAGAAACACAGGCAATTTATGATGCGATGTTAGAGAAAGTAGACAAGTAACGAAAATGGGATGAAAAGCCATATTTCAAGCTATTTTCTGACCGCAAAAACAGAGGGGTAAGGTGTTTGTACCTTACCCCTCGATTTTGTGTATTTTGGCGTTACAGTCTCATTTTGCGAACTTTATCATAACCTCGTCAACGGCATCCGTATATCTGCCTTGTGCTATCAGTCTGTTGCGGAAAGCAAGCAAAGCATTGAAGATATACCGCCGCTCCTCTGCTGTGAGGTAAAGGTAATACTTCCGTTTTCTCATACGAAGATCACCTCGGCATTGACAGTTTCCGTAACCGCAGACCGCAGATTGCTCATTCTGCCAACCCATTCCATTTGGTTGTCTGCTTTCAGTTTTTCGGTAATGCCCTCACGCTCTGCCCGTTGTTTCATAAGATGGTCAAACAGTTCCTGTGCCTGTTCTTCAACATCGGCAAGGTGGGATTGCAGTTTGCCGCTTGTCAACAGCTTGATGTAGAACACTTTTCTATGCTCACGGATATACCGCAAATGCCGCTGTCCCCATACTCCGATATGCCTTTCTTCTTTTTCGGCAGGTAATACCAAACAGGGGATGTAATAATCTCCCTGTAATTCATACCATAAGCCGTTGCTGTTATCGTAAATGTACTTGTCCATTATAAAATCCTCCAGTATAATATATTCGCACATATGTCACAGTTTCCTGATTACCACATTTTGTTATATTGTGTTACGAGTTTTTTCTTCCCTTGATTTTTCCCTTATGAGGTCACGAGGGAAGCATAAACAATAGTGAAATCGTATAAAGGGATAAGGCGAGCACACAGCGAAAAATCCTTTATTTCCAAGGCTTTTGGAGGATTTTATTGATAACCTATAACCTCTGTTAAGAGGTCATAATTTATAGAAATTCAAATTCTAATTTGTCGATTATTTATTCTACAATCATTATATCTTTTTTATAAAAGAATGTCCACAATTATTTTACCTTCCGCCAGCCTTTCCAAACATTTTCTGTTTGAACTCAGGTGCGATAACTTGAAGTAAGTAGCGCTCATTACCACAACGGAATAAACAAGTGCCTCGTTCGGGATAACGAATCCTCTAGAATTCAGACTCTTCAATTTGCAGTACATCTATATATACCTTTGGCTCAACACTTCCTGCATTAAACAAAAATTGATGTGTCGGAATCGAGAAAAGCGGTTTTGTATATTCCTTAACGCCTTCAATTAAAAAGTCATCAATATTCTGGCTTGCGAGGATAACCGAGCTTTCCTTTTTACGAACGCGCTTTGATGCATTTCGTATGTACTCAATAGCCGTCATATTAGTGAGAAATAGATACAGTTCATCAATAGCAGCTACAGTATTGCCTTTACCGAGCAATTCATTTGTCATATACGAAAGAACATTGAAAAGCATTGCATCCTTAAGTCTGCGATTGGTATCCATCAAACCTTTAACACCAAAGCAAAGGAAAGTATCATCAATAATATTTGTGTGACCATTGAAATACTTTGATTCCGTACCTACACACATAGAATGAAGTCCAAGACAAAGTTCTTGTAATGTTTCTTCACGATAAATATTCTTTTGATTATGTTGATAGCCCTTGTCAAGAAGATTAGCTCTCGAAATCACAAGTTCATATACCATTTTAAGTTCAGTCATCTCTTTCATATCCTCACCACCTTTCGTTTTAGGTTGTGGTGATGTTAACTCTGTTTGAATTTGAATTCAAGTTATTTTTTCAACTGCAAGGGGTCTTGACAGAAAATTATGAATTTGCTAATATGAAAACGGAGAGAAAATTCAATAAAACCATGATGAACCTATATGCATTTTTATTTTGAAATGCGTATAGGTTTTTTATTTTTATTTTTAGAAAGGGGAATGAAAAATGTTGTATCAAAAAATTCCAAGCGGAAGATTTTGGATTATGCCAAATGACTTTTTTGAAAAATATAAATTGAACAGTCGTGACTTTATGGTCTATTGTTTTTTGGTTTCTAAAAAAGATAAAAAAGGAAAAACGTCTACAACCACATCATTGAACACCTCGGTTCGATAAAGTTATGCAACTTGACTGAGGATGATTGCCAAAGATTCATAAACGAATATGCAGGATGGAGCAAGACATTTGCATCAAAGGTACGCATGGTGTTAAGGCGTATACTTACAAAGGCAGAAAAGCAGGAACTCATCAAAACCAATGTGGCAAAAGACATTGTTCTACCGACTGTGTACGAAAACAAGCACAGACCAATCACTGATGACGAACGCCGAATGATACTTGAAACCATACCAAAGCACTATGCAGGAACAATGGTGCTTACGATGTTATGCTGCGGACTTAGACCGATAGAAATCCGAAGAATGAAGTGGGATTGGATAGATTTTGAAAACGCAATTCTAACAGTCGGCAAATCCAAAACAGAAGCAGGAACAGGACGAAAGATACCAATTCCGCCTGTACTTTTAGATGCATTAAAGGAACATAAAGCAAAAGAACTCAACAACGAATATGTATTCGTAAAGTACGAAAAGCACACACGAATGGATGACAATGCCTTCTATCAAAGCTGGAAAAACTTTGTAAAGGAAATGGACTTAGCAAACGGAGCTCACTTATATCGCAATCAAGTAAAGAACTCAATCATAGCACCTGACTTCGAGCCATACCTACTTCGCCACACCTTCTGCACCGATTGCCAGGCAGCCGGAGTGCCAATCAATGTAGCAAAAGAATGGATGGGACACTCTGACATATCGGTAACCGCAAAAATCTACACGCATATGGTAGATGAAGTATTCGAGCAGAACCGAATGAGAATGGCTCAATATGCAGTAACCAAATCCCAACAAGTTGAAAGCCTGACTGCAACAAACTGATATACAAAAAAATAAAAGGATAGTCGAGAAATAAACTCGGCTATCCTTCAAATTCTTCAACAACATTTATTATATCAAGACCATTTTGTTTTGCATAATCAACAGTGTATGCCGTGACTCCCTCATTATATATGTAAGGGTATGCGTTCAAGAAAATGTCTTTCAACTTTCGCATTCGTTACACCATATTCTATCATTTCATCCCAAGTTTTATTTTTGTGTCTTGCTACTTTGAAATATTTCCCTTGTAAAACAACATACAAGGATTTCCTGTTAAAAGCGTGAATATACCATGTCGGCAAAACATAATCTTTCAGCAATTCACAAATATTTTGAATATTGTCGTCATCAATATGATATTCATTTGTATGCCATACTGGACATTTATCTTCGGGAACATTTTCTATTCTTTGAGAATAAAAATAGGGTTTTAATTCTTCAAGTACAGTTCTGTCTGAAATACTTTCTTCAATTATACCTAACTTAAACACAATAAGCCCCCTTTAATTACACTCCAATTTGTTTTCAATTCGAATATCCATTTCACTTCTGCTCAATTTCTCAAATTTTTATAACAGTTCATTATTAACCGCTCTATTTGTTAAACGCTTTTACATCTCCAAGCAGTTTAATATTACCGTTATCTACGATAATACCGCCTGACATAAAAACAGTTGCATAAACTGTTTTTCCTCTTTCGGTTAATACTCGCTCAATGGCTTCATTTTGAACTTTTCTATTCTCGTAATGAACCTCCAAATAGAAATCATCTAAATATTCCAAGCCGTCATAGTATTGAAATTCTTTATAATCTTTGTCAGGTGATATATGATATTCAGAAAGCTGAATAACCGCACCTGCACTATAACCCATAACAATTCCGTTATGCTTTCTTAACATATTCACCAAATCAAACTCTTTGATTCTGTCCATCATTCTGTCAGGTCGACCGCCAGTAAAATAAAGAATATCCGCATTTTCTATTTTTTGTTTAGCAGACTCTTTTGTATCCTCAAAATAGTTTACAAATGTAATATTATTTTTCGATATTCCGTAGGCAGTAAAGCCGCTGACTATTCCCCTGTAATAAATACCCTTTTCTTTGCTATACAGTAAATTCCATTCTGTTGAATTTTTAACCTCACTGTCACGAAAAGAAAAAGCAATTACTGCAACTGAATAGTTTGACAATATGTATTTTTTCAAGTCATCATAAAGATAATCGGAATTTATTTCATATCCTTCAAGTAAAATGTTAATCATTTATTTACCTTTCACAAATCCAAAATGCTTTGCGAGTTTATCGCACACTTCTTTTCGTGTATCCTGTTCATTATTATCACGAACCAATGTAAAAAATCCGCTCTCAGCATATTCGTTATAATGCTTCTCGCTGTTAATCAGCTCTAATCCCGCCTTGTAATTTGCCATAACCTCATCCGAATTATCGCAATTTTTGATTACACTGAGGATGAATTGCTTTTCTTCGTCATTTCTGTCAAAAAATCGCTCCACACTCATACTTTGAGGTGACAACATAACTGCAACATGATTATAATCTGATATTTCTTTCAGCACATCAATCGGAATATTGGTATCAACAATTACTTTTTTATCTTTGGAAAGTGATATTAGTTCTGCAATTTCAAATCCTGCTATTTCATCAGAGGTGCCATACATCCATTTTTCGTATTCTTCAGGGGAACGTTTTACAAAATCCTCCCAACTGTTCATTAAATTCATATAGCATAAATTCGGTTGAATATCAGGCTCTGCTACTTTATCGGTAATATCACAAGTATAATTCTCTCCGCAGAATATCAAATCATATTTTTCTGCAAGCATTTTCACCATTGTAGATTTACCTGCATAAGCAGTTCCTGTAATGAAATATACATTTTTCAAATAATGCTTTAGTATATTATTTTCAATAATCATTTTATATCTCCATTATCATTCAAATAAATCGTGTGTATAATCTTTTTCTCTTGCTGATACATATGGCCATTCGCCTGTATTTTCAATGGTCATAGCATTTACATTGCCCAGATGAAAACCTACATGCCTAAACTGACCTAAAATACATTCAAATCTTGATTTATTGTCACAGTCAGCGACAACCTCATTTAACATATCTTCGGTTAAATTTTCAAGATAGTTATATGTTTTTGCATTAATTATGTCATAGTATTTCAATAAATCATCCTGTGTAACTTTAATATCCGATACTACATCAAGGGAATGCAGATTATCGCAATGAAATTCTGCACCAATAAAATTTTGGGGTGTACAACACCAATAATCAAACCAATACATAGCGTGATAAATATGCTTCCAAAGCGGCTGATTATATAATTTCTTGTTCAAATCGCAAGTTAAGATAACTCTACGAAAATTATCTATTAATCCGTATGTCATATCTCGTATAACATCTAAAATATTAGAACTATTAATCTCTTTATCCATAATTACTATCCTTAAGTTTCAGTGAAAACAGGCACAATATTTGCCTGCTTTTTTATTTAACTTTTATTGAATATATCCTACCATATTTTCAATAAACAGTAAACATAAATTGTAAATTATCAATTAAGGTATTGTTTTATAGGTGGTGCATTTGATGTACCCACCGAGAGCATTAGACTGCACGCAAACAATAGAAATCCTTTTCTAAAAAATTAGACTAGCAAATGATTGTTTCAGGTTCAATACGCTTATGCGTTTCATTGTAGTCAGCCATAAAAAAGTCTTTTTGGTCTGCTCTGTTCCCGTATGCGCATGCCATATAAGTAGATACTGCAACTGTGCTTCCTTTTTCAATACCATTAAAGCAGAAATCGAAAGTATTTTCAAGTCCCCAGCTAATTGTCGGTACAACCCGAATACCTTTATTTGCCAAGTATGCACCTACCCATCTGTTACGAAAGGTGTTATACCTTTGCATATTTTTGCTCATTTCAATTCGTGTTACGATTTTGATTTGAGCGATGTCTCTCAAAAGTCTCAGTCATAAATGCCCTAAATCGCACTAAAATGACTTTGGAATTTTGAAATTTGCTGTCTCTTAGAATCTCTCAAAAGCTCTTACAATATTTTAGGCAAAGAAAAAGTGCCTGAATACCGCCGTAAAAAGCAGTATTCGGGCATAAAAAAGACTCGGAACACGAATGTTCCGAGGTAATGGCAGAGGTATAAGGATTCGAACCTTAAATGACGGAGTCAGAGTCCGGAGTGTTACCGTTACACTATACCTCTATATTCAGTTGGCAAAGCGGTTTCGCATTGCTGAATAATATTAGCATATTCGGAAGAGGTTGTCAAGAAAAAATGAGAATTTCTCAACAAAAAATTCGGATCATCGCCGCGGCGACGATCCGCTGCGTTTGCAAATGGCAAATTCTTTGTGCATTGATGCGGCTTTTGGCGCAGTGCCTTGCATAACCGCCGGATTTTCGTTATACTGAAACAGGAAATACCGGCGGGCAGTGGAATCTTTATTTTTGCAGCGCGGCCAGCTCTTTTTTCATAGCAGAGAGGAGCACCTTGTTGTCTTTGCCGTTTGAGGTGATTACCACATCGCAGGTATAGCCTGCGGCGCGTATATAAAACTCCTGCTGGAAGCGGCCGGTGCGCAGCTGGAGAGCGCCGGTACGCTGGGCGCAAATGTCCGTGTACTTCATGGCCAGACTGGTCTTTATGTCCGAGCGGGTGTATTCGCCGCGGATGGTGGGTTTGGCGTCGAAAAACGCCGTAGCGTTCTGCTGCTCCTCGGAGGTCAGGCGCAGGGTGTACTGCACGGTGCCGGTGTCGTATTCATCTGTGCGGGTATAGTTGCCGTCCGCCTTTTGCAGGCTTTCCTCTACCAAGGCACTGTCCACCGTGGACGGAAAGTTGGAGGCGATCATCACCTGGGCAGGAGGAAAGATGTTGTCTGCCGTGTAGTAAACGGCAAAGTACGCCACACTGCCGGCCAAGAGCAGCAGCGGGATCAGCAGAAAAATGCGCTTGCCAAGTTTTAAGAACCAAACGGTCAGCCCAATGGCTGCCAGAACAAGAACCACAAAAACCACAAAAAATACATTCCAAATCATAAACAGACCTCGTTTGCAAGAGTAACTCTATTATATCTTGCTTTGTCTTGTAGGTCAACAGTTAGTTGGAGGATCGGTCATGAATGTGCAGGTCAACGGCGTGATATTATACTATGAAAAGCAGGGCAGCGGGCCGCCGCTGGTGCTGCTCCACGGCAACGGGGAGGATGGACGCATTTTTGACCGTACCGCAGAAGTATTGGCCCCTCATTACACTGTCTACACCATTGACAGCCGTTGCCACGGCAAAAGCAGCCGCGACGTGCCCCTAAGTTATGACTTAATGGCGGCAGACGTGCTGGCATTTTCAAAAGCATTAAAGTTGGAAAAGCCGGTAATTTGCGGCTTTTCGGATGGGGGGATCGTGGCGCTGCTGGCAGCAATCCGGGCGCCGGAATTGCCCGGTGCGCTGATCGCCTGCGGCGCCAATACCACCCCGGCAGGGCTGAAGTGGCCGGTGCGCCTGGGTATGGCGCTTCGTTACCTGGTGTGCCGGGAACCGCGGACCAAAATGATGCTCTGTCAGCCCCAGATCTCCCCGGCTATGTTAGGGCGTATTCAGGTGCCTACACTGGTGTTGTGCGGCGCCCACGATATGATCCGCCCGGCAGACAGCCGCGCTATTGCCGCCGCCATTCCCGGCGCCCGGCTGCAAGAATTGCCCCATGAGGGCCACGGTACTTATATCGTCCACAGTCCTAAACTGGCCCACCTGGTGCTGGCATTTCTGCGATCCCTGTGAAGTGCCCCCCTGCCTGCGACGGGAATGGATAAGGATTGCGATTGATTTTAGGCATAAAACAGCAGCCATCGGCTTTAGGTCGATGGCTGCTGCTTTTTTATATTATTGATTTTGCTTTTTGGCTTTATGCTTTTTAATGACTTTTGCCAGTACAATGATAACCGCGGTCAGCGCCGCCAGGCCGGCAATGCCGCCGCACAGTGCGGGAATAAAAACACTCTTATATTCATAATAGCCATGCTCTCGGATATAGGGGTTCTTCACTGTATAATCCATCAGCTTGTCGGCAGGAATCACCTGGGTTTGGAACGTAGTCAGGTTGCTTTCATCCAGGTCAATGGTGCGCACACCCCGGTAATTGCCGTAGCTGTAAAAGGTGACGGCAGGCGCAGCCAACAGGCGAATGCCTTTATATGTACCGGCGTAGTCATTCACATGGTCGTGGCCAAAGATCGCGCCTAAAATATCGCCCTGCTTGACCCAACTGTCCAGCTGGCCGTCATTGGCGGTATTGGCGGGGCAGGGACCCTCGTTCAGGTGGCCGGCGTCGATGTAATCCGGGTTGGTCACATAATACTGGCTGGTGTGGTTGGCGTTGCCTCGCACGGCGCCTTTGGTACCCTTGGACACTTCGGTAAACATATTGTACACCTCCGGCACCACAATATGCTGGAACAGCAGAGAGGGGACGGGCTTGCCGCTGTTCTCCGCCTTTAAGGCGTTAGAGGTGCGCTCGTACCAGTCGATCTGGTCCTTGTGCACATAGCCGTAGCCGCCGCCCTCGCTTTCGTCCGTATAAGGATTGGAGTCCATAAACCACAGATTAAAGACGGTTTTGTTCCCGGCGGTGTTGAGAATGGGCAGATTGTAGTTGCCCACGCCGGTCATTTCCTCACCGTCCACCGCCATACAGTATTCGTAGGCTTGGAACCAGGCCATCAGTTGCTTTTTGGCCTGCTCTTCGGTCATGCCGTTTTGCTCGTCACACAGCCCCTCGTGGTCATGGTTGCCGAACACCAGGGCAAAGGGGATCTTGCGGTCGTTAATGGCTTTGCCCACAATATCCACCGCCGCCTTGGTCTCCTCCGGGGTGACCCCCTTCCACCAACCGGCAATGTTGTCACCGGTCAGGGCGATAAAGTCCGGCTTCGTTTGGTCAATGGCGTTATTCATCAGGTCCACGGTGGCCTGCTGGGGGGTGTTGGTGTCTTGAATATCGGATAAGATTAAAATTTTGAATTTGCCGTTTTTGAATTGCAGGGGTGCGCCGGCCGTGTTGTCCGCAGCCAGCGCCGTAAAGGGCAGGGTGCCCAAAATCAGCAGGGCGGTCAACAGGGCAGTCAGGGTGTTACGCAGGGTTTTCATCTTTGGATTCCTCCTTATCCGCTTTCTTTTTCTTTTTGAATTTGGCCAGCAACTTTTCCGCTTTGGCCCATTCGGCCTCTGCCTTGTCGGCGTCCGCTTCCAGTCGCTCTTCCATATTGTAGTTCATAATATTGCAGCCGCACTTGGGGCATTCCGGCTTTAAGTAGAATACGCTTAGCTTGGCACCGCACTTGGGGCATTTGTTTTCCATAAGCTCCTCCTTATTCTGCGTCTGTGGCAGCGCCGGTCAGGTTTTCTCTCCGCTGTGCCAGCTCCCGGTGGATGGTGTCCAGCTTTTCGCCCTCCAGGTCGTAGAAAATAAACGGGATCAGGGACAACAGATTCAGCACGGCGGGAATGATGGTCACAATGGCCCAAAGCAGGAAGCGGGTATTCAACTCGCCGCCCTCCGGCAGCACCATATCCTGGTTCACCTCTTGCAGTCCGATCATCGGGATCAGCGCTGCGGACACGGCGGTGGCCAAAGAGCCGGTGAGCTTACTGACGAAAGTGAGCAGAGAGAAAGAGGTGCCTTCGCTGCGCTCCTTGGTTTTCCATTCCATATAGTCCACCGTGTCGCCGATCATTTTGGTGGGGATCACCATTTTTATGCTGCATACGGCAGAGTTGAACACGCCCCACACCATCATCAGCGGCACGATCACCCGGGGATCACGATACCAGTGGGCGCCGATCAGGAAGATGGCGCTGGATACCACAGCCTTGACGATCACCGCGCGAATGACGATCTGCTTGGAGGTCCAACGCCGTTCCAGCGCCGGAATAAAGGTATAGGCCAAAAATCCGGTAACAGTGCCGGGAATACCGGCCACAATGGACAGACTGGCGCTGCCCAGGGTAAAGAGATAAAAATACTGGGTAAAGGCGTCTGCAATGCTCTCCACCGTGCCCAGCACATTGGAGCACACGATCAGCAGCAGCGGTTTGTTCTTTGCCAGGCACTTAAAGCAGTCGGAGATTTTTGGCTCCTCGCTTTGCTGCATCACTCGTTCTTTGGTGCACAGCCCGGCCAGGGAGAACAGACCCATACCGAATGTGCCGGCCACAATGCCCAAGATAAAGAACAGCTGCCGCATATCCATGCCGATCTTGCCGCTCTTTTGCAGGTCAATGAAGATGGAGATAACCGGACCCACCAGGCCGCCGATGGCACCGGAGATCAGGCGGGCTGAGGTAATGACCCGGCTGCGATCCTTGGGGTTCGGCGAGATGGCTGCCGACATTCCCCAAAAGGGAATATCACCAATGGTGTAAAAGAACTCCCAAATAAAATAGGTGATACACATGTAGACGATCTTGGCGGTGGTCGACTCTACCCCGCGCAAAAACTCCGCACCGCCGAAAAAGAGAATGGTGGCGACACCCAGCGGAATGGGTACAAATAGCAGATAAGGCCGCAGCTTACCGTAGCGGGTGCGGGTCTTGTCTACAATGGTGCCCATGATCGGGTCGTTCATGGTGTCCCAGATCCCCATAAAGAAGATCATCAGCGACACGGCCTGGCCGGGTATGCCGAATACAGTGACCAGGAAAAAGGTCAGCTGCATACGCACCAAGTTGTAGCCGATTACCTGGCCGCCGTTGGCAACGCCGTAGATCAAGGTTTCGCGAACACCTACATAGCGTCGCTCTTTCAGTTCCGTTTGTTCCATAGCATATCCCCCTTCTTTTCATGAATGGAAACGGTTTATATTCTTGCCCGCCACAGGCGGTAATTTATGCTTTAGGTGCCAGGCAGTTCTCTGTAAACCGCTCCAGTGCCAACTGGTAGGCGGTAGGGTCGGTGTAGTAGCTCCTGGCGTGGACGGCTACCGGTACGGTCAGCTTTGCCTTTTCCGTGGGGCAGGCGTTATAGAGTTGATCCCGCATAAAGAAAGGCACAAAGTCGTCCTTCTTGCCGTGGATAAACAGTACCGGCACCCGGGCTTTGGCTACCGCCGCAATCGGCGCAGCTTGGCGGAAGGAATAGCCGGCAAACAGTTTGCAGTATAGATTGCAAATGTGCAGAATGGGAAAGGGCGGCAGATGGAACGAGGTGCGCAGTTGGTAGCGGAATTCCGCCCAGGCGCTGGTGTAAGCGCAGTCGGCAATGATGCCTTTTACTTGCGCCGGGTTTACCTTGTCGCTCATCATCAGCACTGTGGCACCGCCCATGGATACCCCAAGCAAAAATACCGGCAGGTCCGGATAATGGATCTTTGCATAGTCCAGCCAAAGCAGGGTGTCCCGGCTCTCTTGGGTGCCGTAGCCCATATATTTGCCGTCGCTTTCGCCACAGCCCCGGTGATCCGGGAACAGCACCGTATAGCCTTTTTTATACAGATAAGGCGCCATAAGGGCAAATTCGCCGGTGCCGCAGCTGCGTGCGCCGTGGCAGGCGATCAGTAGGCGGCCGTTGGGCTTCTCCGGGGTCAGCACTTTGGCTGCCAGTCGTGCACCGTCCGGCGTGTGCAGTTCCACCGATCGAATCGGCAGCTGCGAAAAAGCTGCCACGGCAGCGTTGTTCTTTTTTTCATACGCGTCCGGCATGGCGTTGCCGGCAATGCGGTCTGTGATCCAGCGGGGTATGGACACGGTTTTGCGCCATACCAGCTGGTTAAAAATAAAGCCGCATACGAAAAACAGCAGCACCACCGCCGCGGCGGCCACTGCCAACAGAATGCCGATTGCTTTCATATTTTTTCTCCATCAGCCGTCGTGCTGGCTGGGTAGGCGTGCGTGGCGAATTTTTCGCCTAAACGGCCAATGCCATCATAACTCATATTGCACAAAAAAGCAAGTTGTTTACAATATATTTTGTATAAAATGTCAATACCCAGCTTGTGATTTGTGCACTTTGCTAAGTTTTTGATTTGCAATCCAAAACGGTTGTACGGCTTTACGTAGTGGGATCTTTTGGGTGGAAAGTGAGAGAATTGCCATTGCTCTGTACGGGGAGGTATGGTATAGTGTAGATACTTGTAAAAGAACCCGGAGGGCGAAAGATGATTTTTTACTTAGAAGAAAATCGCATTTTTGTGCTGGAGACGGAGAACACCCACTATGTGTTCGGCATTGACCCGGCAGGGTATAATCGGCATTTGCACTGGGGTGCCAAGTGTGACCCGGCGGATTATGCTTTTACGGAGATCGGTGACGAAAACTCCAATCATTCCATGCTGGACGAATACCGCCAGGAGCTGACTCCCTTTGGGTCCACCGTGTACCGCACCTGTGACCTGAAGGCACAGTTTGCAGACGGCTGCCGGGAGGTGGCGTTGCGCTACACCGGCTATCGGCTGGAGGACGATACCCTGCGGGTTGCGTTTGAGGACGCGTACTATCCCTTGCAGGTGCGCTTGGGTTACCGGGTGTATCCGGGGCTGGATATCATCAAGCGCTGGGTGGAGGTGGAGAACACCGGCTCTGCGCCGATTTCCTTTGAGCGGCTGTTTAGCGCCGGGCTCTCTCTGCCCGGTATGGACCCATATACTTTTGAGAATACCAACGGCGCTTGGGGTGGTGAGTGCCTGCCCTGCCGCACGGTGCTGGATGGGGGCAATTTGGTATATGAGAGCCACCGGGGTGCGTCCAATCATAATCAGTCGCCGTATTTTATCGCCCACCGCGGTGCCACGGAGAACCGGGGCGCAGTGTACTTTGGTTCTCTGGCATACAGCGGCAATTTTAAGGTAATTGCCGGGCGGGATCTGTACGGTATTACCCGGGTGAGTCTGGGTATGAACGACTTTGATTTTTCGCACACTTTAGAGCCGGGGGCGCACTTTGAGACCCCGCCGGTGTACTGCGGCAAGACGGAGGGATTGGGCGAAATGTCTCGCCAAATGAACCGCTTTTGCTTGGAACATCTGTTGCCGTCCCGATTCCGGACAGAGACGCTGCCGGTGCTGTATAATTCTTGGGAGGCCACGGAATTTAATGTAAATGTGGCGGACCAGACCCACTTGGCGGAGATTGCCGCGGGGATCGGAGTGGAGCTGTTTGTGATGGATGACGGCTGGTTCGGCGCTCGCAACAACGACCGTGCCGGGCTGGGGGACTGGTTTGTGAACCCGGCAAAGTTCCCCGGCGGCCTGGACGAACTGATTGGGAATGTAAATGCCCTGGGTATGGATTTCGGTCTGTGGGTGGAGCCGGAGATGGTGAACCCGGACAGCGACCTATACCGTGCCCACCCGGACTGGACATATCACTTCCCACACCGTCACGCAGATGAATTGCGCCACCAGCTGGTGCTGAATATGACCCGCAGCGATGTGCAGGCGTATATTTTAGATTGCCTGGATCGGCTGCTGACGGATCACAATATCCGCTATATTAAGTGGGATATGAATCGGCCGTTCTCCCAGGTGGGAGCGGAGAATTTGGCGGATCCCAAAATGTATTCTTATCTGCATACCATGGCAGTGTACCGGATCGTAGACGAACTGAAACGCCGTCACCCGGCGGTGCAGTTTGAAAGCTGTGCCTCCGGCGGCGGTCGGTGCGACCTGGGAGCCATCAGTCACTTTGACCAGGTGTGGACCAGCGACAATACAGACGGCATTGACCGGATGACCATACAAAAAGGCTATTCCATGCTTCACCCCATCAAGACCATGCGGGCGTGGGTAACGGATATTGCCGGGATCAACAAGCCCTGCTCCCTGGACTTCCGCTTCCATATCGCTATGCAGGGGGCACTGGGCCTGGGCGGTAATTTGGAGAAGTACAGTCCGGAAGAGCTGGAGATCTGCCGCCGCAATGTGGCGCTGTATAAAGAGATCCGCCCGCTGGTGCAGTTTGGCGATCTGTATCGGATTCTGGACGCGGATCGGGACCAGGTGCTTTGCAACCAGTATGTCAGCCGGGACAAAATGCAGGCGGTCTTGTTCCTGAGTGCCCGGGGCACCCGGTTCTTTAAAAAGAAGATGAACCTGCGCTTTGCGGGCTTGGCGCCGGACAGGGTGTATGCTTTTACATTGGACGGCGTGGCGTACAAAAAAGGCGGCGCCTTCCTCATGGAAGTGGGCCTGCCCGTCTATGTGCGTGGCGCCGATTATAATCAAATCGTCCGCTTGACCGCAGTGGAATAAGTGAAATAGAATAGGAAAAGACCGGGTATTGCCGGCGTCTAACAGGCGCGGGTGTTTACTCGGTCTTTTATTTCTGTATTCCGATTTTAGTGCCAGCCGTCACAGTAGTCTTTGTTGTGGGCAATGTAGGCGTCGGTCAGGGCGCAGGCCAGGGAATAGCTGTTCACCAGCGGGTGCAGGGTTAGGGCCTGCACGGCGGCGGCGCGGCTTTTCTCCCGAATGGCTTTGGAGGCCAGACGCTCGTAGTTTTTCACCCGGCGGATCAGCTCCAGATTTTGCTCGTCTACGGCGCCGATCCGATGGGGCGTGCAGCCCTTTGGCCCCACCTCACAGGTAACCTCCACCACATCGTCCGGTCGCAGGCCGTCAATGGCGTTGCCGTTTGGCACGCACAGGATCATGGGGCCGGTTTGGCCGCTTTGGGCGTTTTCTATGAATTTCAGCGCCACACCGGCGTAGCCGCCGTCGTCTTCTTCATAAATATTAAAGTGCCAGGGCTGGCTGCGTTTCTCGCCGGTTTCGCTGGCCATATAGCTGCCCTCTCGCATACCGTACCATTTATTGAATACCGCCAGGCAGCCTTCAAAGTCGTTTTCAATATCCATTTGGCGCAGCCGGGCGGTCATTTGCCGGTTGATATCCAAAATCTGTTCACCACGGGTCTGGGGCGCTTGCAGAATATTGGCCACCGCCTGTTCACGGTAGTAGAAGTAGTAGAGATATTCGTTGAGCACCGCGCCCCGATCCCGCAGCAGTTCTTTGGAGAAGTAGCGCATATCGGTGTTCTTGTAGGCGTCGTCATTCTCGATCAGATCGTGCAGAATCTCTTTGCCGTTTATGGTGATGCTTTTGAAGTAGGACAGGTGGTTGAGCCCGTACACCTCGCTGGTAATGTTCGCCGGGTTCGCCCCGTACAGCAGGGCAAAGGAGCGGAGCATGCCGGAGGGCGCGTCGCAAATGCCGTAGGTGAAATCGTAGCCCATATCCCGCAGGGTTTGGGACACCACCCCGGCCGGGTTCGTAAAGTTGAATACCTTTACACTCGGCTTTGCATATTTTTTAATCAGCTCGCAGTAGGCAGCCAGCGCCGGTACGCTGCGCATGGCAAAGGACAGCCCGGCAGCGCCGGTGGTTTCTTGCCCCAGTACCCCGTGATCCAGGGCAATGCGCTCGTCCTTGGCGCGCATTTCATCCTGCCCCACCCGAATGGTGGTGATCACATAGTCCGCGTCCCGTACCGCTTCCACCGGGTCGGCAGTGAGGGAAAAGCGCATTTCCGGGCACAGCAGGCGCGCTACATGCGCTGCCATACCGCCGTAGATGCGCAGCTTTTCCTCGTCATTGTCCATAAAACACAGTTCGTCGATCCCCAGCCGCTTTGCCTTTTGGGCAATGCTTTTTGCCAGGAACATGGAGCGCACACCGCCTCCGCCAAGTACTGTGATCTTCATAGAACCCCTCCTGTATTCCCGCGCGCTCGCGCCAAATTTCCAATCTTATAGTACCCAATTCATCGCCCCTTTGTCAAGATGCAATCTCCGCTCTTCCAAACCCGGGCATACAAAAACGCACAGACAAACTGCCTGTGCGTTTTTTTGTTCCAATCCTGCAGATTGTGCAGTATTACAGCTTCTCCAGCAAGGGGAGCAGATCCGGTAGGCGGTGGATCTGGTATTCTACGGTGCCGTCGGTGGGGAGGGGCAGGCGGTTCGGGTTGTACCAGCAGGTGTGCATACCGGCGATTTTGCCGCCCAGCATATCGGAGGTCAGACTGTCGCCCAGCATCAGGCTCTCGCTGCGCTTTACGCCCGGCAGGCTGGCAAAGCAGGCGTCGAAAAAGCCGGGCTGGGGCTTATTGGCGCCCAGGTACTCGGAGATAAACACCCGGTCCAGCAGAGGCAAAATGCCGCTGCTTTTCAGCCGCCCTTCCTGTACCCAGCCGGTGCCGTTGGAGGCCAGACACAGGGTATAGCGCCCATGGAGGGCGGAGAGCAGTTCTTCTGCTCCGGGGAGAAAGAAGTGGCGGCTGCTCAGCCGTTCCATATAGTAGCGGTTCACTTCCTCCCGATCCAGGTCGCTGCCCAGGTGGGTCAGCAGCAGGTC
>OKRT01000639.1_pt1 | contig 16810 bp, 22 predicted proteins | sample 1601111 | NCBI WGS metagenome assembly OKRT01 (sample SAMEA3541572, study PRJEB24748) | human gut metagenome | biome: human gut; feature: human-associated habitat; material: faeces | place: China | collected 2012 | reverse complement strand
ATAAAGGATATTTCCATTTGAATATAGTTTGATTGATATCAAGATTTTTGCTTTCTTTTAAAGGTGACTCTCCATCGGCAAAGACTGAATTTTCAATTTTTAATCCTTGGCTTTTAAAAAGTGCTCTTTCTCCACTTAAATAGTTTTGTTTTATATGTTCCATCATTTTTCCTCCTTAATCATCAAGCAGAAATTCAACTTCTACCTGACCTTCTCCTAATATATTTTTAATTTCATCATTATTTTCAATATATCCAATTCTTGTATAAGCATAATTTGTTGAAAAATCATCATAGAATAATACCAAACAGTTTGTTTCAAATAACATCAATTCACCTGTATGGATATAATCAATATCTTCGATTTGAGTGGGTAATGATTGATTAAAATAATGATATTTCTCATTATGATGTAAATCTTTCATTGTCACACTCATAGGTAAATAAGTTTTTAATGCTTGAACTGTTGTATTATCATAAAGATGCACTTCAAAAATATGTTGATTAATACGCATATACATCTTATCACACTCCTTTATACGGGGTGTTTGTTTGATTGCTTGAGATGTCTTTGAACATCCACTTAAAAAAATAAAAGCAGCTAAACAAAGTAAAAAAATTTTTCTCATACAATCTCTTTCCCCATTTGATAAGCTTTTTCTAAAAGTTCTTGATGATTGTTTACTTCACCATACTGATCAACCCCAACACCTTTGATGACCCCTTTTAACTGACATTTTTCAAAACAAGCAATCCATCCTTCTAAACCTTTGATTGCTCCATCGATAGCTGATTCATCTTCATCTGCCGCTGTAGCAAGCAAATATATATCTCTAAATTGATAATCTTTTATAAATAAGGGATTTGTTCGATCAATCAGGGTTTTCATTTGACCACTCATTTCATAAAAATAAATCGGTGTTGAAAACACAATGACATCGGCTTTCTGCATTTTTTCAACAATTGCATTTGCATCATCTTGAATAACACATGGCTGTGACTTTTGACAAACAAGACATCCTTTACAAAACGAGATAGTTTGATGAGCTAAAGAAATCATCTCAACATGATGATCAGATGCTTTTGCTCCTTGATAAAAAGATTGTGCCAAAGTATCAGAATTCCCTTTAACTCTTTGACTTGTTGAAATCACTAAAACATTTTTCTTCATTCTTGATTCTCCTTTTTTAATGTATATATAAAATAATCTAAACAATCAATTTGTTTTTGAATCATATGTAGCTTTTCTAATAAACAACACTTATGTTTTTTTAATAAAATCAATCTTTGATCTTGATCTTCTTTTTCTAGAAACTGTTGAATCATATCAAGCTGACAGCCAGCATCTGTTAAACAAATTGTTATATCTTGGTTTTTCATTTTCTTCTTCATCACTCCTCGCTTCTATTTTATGTCTCTAACTTACAAATATCAAATACCTATATCAAATAATTTGCTATGCTTGAAAAGCATATGAAATTGTATATAATAAAAATAGGAGGTTATGATAATGGAACTAAGAGTTTTACAATATTTTTTAGCGATTGCGCGTGAAGAAAATATATCAAAGGCTGCTGAATATTTACATATTACTCAGCCCACACTTTCAAGACAAATAAAAGAGCTGGAAGAAGAATTAGGGAAAACTTTATTTATTCGTGGAAATCGTAAGATTATTTTAACAGAAGATGGTATGCTACTTAGAAAAAGAGCTGAGGAAATTACGAATCTTGTAGAAAAGACTGAACTTGAAATGATGGCAAATGAATCGATACTAAAGGGAGATATTTATATTGGTGGTGGTGAAACAGATGCAATGCGTTTTATTGCTCGAACTGTTCAACAAGTTCAATCTATTCATCCACTTATCAAAGTTCATCTTTATAGCGGTAATGCACAAGATGTGATTGAAAAATTAGATAATGGATTGATTGATTTTGGCATTATTCTTGATCCTGCTGATATGTCTAAGTATGATTTCATTAAATTGCCAGCTTATGATACTTGGGGTGTTTTAATGCGTAAAGATAGTCCATTGGCTCAACTTGATGTTATTACACCTGATGATTTGATAAATCAGCCAATCATTTGTTCGAGGCAAGAAATGGTCAGTAATGAACTTTCTGGTTGGATGAATGGTGAATTTGAAAAGTTAAATATCATTGCTACTTATAACCTTATTTATAATGCTTCATTAATGGTTGAAGAAGGAATGGGTTATGCTTTATGTTTGGATAAACTGGTTAATACAACGGGTGATAGCTCGCTATGTTTTCGTCCCCTATCACCTACTTTAACCGTTGGAATGGCACTTGTCTGGAAAAAATATCAAGTCTTTTCACGAGCTTCACAATATTTTCTAAAGATTTTACGCCAACAATTATAGACAGAAAATAAGAACCGTGTTCAATTTTATCACCTGAAGTTAACTTTAAGTCAATAATGATTGATAAAAAAATCCTCCATGCTATACTTAATGTATAGAAAGGAGGAAGATAAAATGTATTATACTATTGGTGAAGTTGCTAAAATGTTTAACCTAACACCTTCGACAATTCGTTATTATGATAAAGAAGGTTTACTTCCTTTTGTTGAACGTCAATCAGGAATACGTCAGTTTTCTGATGAAGATATCAATATGTTAAAAACGATTGAATGTTTAAAAGAAACAGGTATGCCGATTAAGGATATTAAAATCTTTAGTCAATGGTGTTTAGAGGGCGATGATACATTAGAAAAACGTCAAGAGATGTTTTATCAACGTCGTGAAATTGTTAAACAACAAATGGCTGATTTACAAAATATATTAAATCATATTGAATATAAATGTGATTATTACAAAAAAGCGATTGAAGCTAAGAAAAACAAACCCTTATAATTCTTCAACAAAATGAGGATATTTATTCCAGTATTCAAGATAAACCCAATCCTGTGGTTTCTTGAAATTGAATTGATACATACGAAATGTAACATCTTTATCTTTAGGCATCCATCTTTCAGTATAAGAATACTGATAGGTCATGCCTATTTTTTGCATCACTTTACCACTATTGATATTGAAAACATCATGAGTGGCAGTTATAAAAGAAACGCCTTCTTGTTTTAGCATCTCCATAAAGATTGTTGCCGCTTCACTCATTATTCCTTGATGCCAATATTCTTTTCTTAAAGCATAACCAAAATCATGACTCGCACTTTCACTCATTTGGATATAACCAATTGGTAAATTATTTTCTTTTAAACAAATTGCATAGTAATATCCTAAATTTTTTTGATATTTATCTAAATAATGTTCTTTGAGATAATGTTTCGCTTCATCAAGATTTTGAAGGGGAAACATTGGTAAAAAGGTATTAACCTCTTTATCACTAAGTAAATCAAAGAGAGCTTGTTCATCACCCTCTTGAAAATGTCTTAAAATAAGTCTGGTACTTGTTAATATCATATTTCATTTCCTTTCATTAATGATAGTGCATATATTTTGACATTATTTCATAAAAGGCTATACTCCATTGTATGAGGAGATGATTTTATGAAATTAGGATTAATTCGTTGTAAAGAGACAGAAAATTTTTGTCCTGGTACACGAGATTTTCAAACCATCAAAGAAAAAAGTGGTGCTCTTTCTTATGTTAAAGAAGATATAGAAATCATTGGTTTTATTGATTGTGGCGGTTGTCCTGGAAAAGTCGCTATTTTACGAGCAAGAGAACTTGTGAAACGTGGAGCAGATACAATTGCTTTTACTTCTTGTATTGGTAAAGGGACTCCAATTGGTTATCCTTGTCCTTTTGCAAAAAAGATGAAAGAGTTAGTAAAAAAGGATTTAGGTGAGAAAATTCAAATTTTAGACTATACACATGAATAAAAGACTTTTGCAAGTCTTTTATTTTAGATTAATCTTTTTATCATGATACATATTTTGATCAGCTTCATAATACAACTTTTTAATACTTTCATCACTGCCATCAAAATCAGCATCATAGGCCATCCCAAAATTTAGAATTACATGTTTCTTTTCTACATGATCATAAATCAATTCATGACATGATTTTTCTTTAATTTCATCAATAACACGTCTAGCTCCTTCCTCATCACTATGATCAAGAATTATTAAAAACTCATCGCCACCCATTCTTATCACATAATCTTGTTTACGAATGGTTCTTGAAATTAATTGAGCTGTTTCATAAAGAATTGTATCCCCTACAATATGTCCATATTGATCATTGATTTGTTTAAAACCTTTTAAATCAGTCACAATAAAAATAATTTCATGGCGGTCATTATAATATCCATAACAGAATGATTTTTCAGCATAGAAACGACGATTATATACTTGAGTTAAAGCATCTTCATAAAGCTTTTTTTCATACAAAATAATATTTTCAAAATAATCATTATTTTTAAGATGTCCCATTAAAATCTTGTTAGAATTTTTTACAACCATTTCTAAAACACAGCTATAAAGTGAATCATCAGCTAATCTTATTTGTAAAGGAGTAGAAATCACAAAATAAATTTCATCATTTAATAATTCAAATTTTGTTAATCTTTTTTGTTGCTGATAAGCTTGATAACTAATACAGTTTTCACAGCGATCACTTTTGTTCCATACTTCATAACATTTCTTTTGTTTTCTTGTTATACCTTGATCTACTTCAATACGATGACAGTGAATAGGATCCACAAGTCTCACAACATCAAAAAAACAGGAAAGATTTTTTATCATATGATTAATTTCATGATATTGATATTCCATATAGCGACTCCTTCCTTGTTTTATTAACATATATTTCTTTTTCATCTCAAGTATAACGCAAATAAAGTAGAATTACTACATATACTATCAATTCACAAAAAAAATCAGAGTTTCTTCTGATTTTAATTCAATGTTTTGTATCTTACAACATTCTTTGATTTTTTAGCATCATAGAGCATTTTATCTGCTTCATTGATAAAATCAATATCTTCGTTAATAGAATAAATTCCGCCAATACTTAAAGAAAGACGAAGTTGAGGATATTCATCCATAACAATTTCATGAACCGCTTTTCTAATAGATTCTAATCGACATCCAAAAACATCCACAGCAACATCAGAAAAAACAATTAAAAACTCATCTCCTCCATAACGTATCAAAGCATCTGTATTTCGCATGTTTTTTTGAATTGTATTCACAATTGTTTTTAATGCTTTATCTCCAGCTTTATGACCATAGGTGTCGTTAATCATTTTAAAATTATCAACATCCATCATAGCCACTGCATGTTCGTTTTTTAAACCTAACAACTGATCTTCAAAATAACGACGATTATACGCACCAGTTAAAGAATCAACATATAATTTACGATTATATGTCGAAATTGTATCGACAAATTGTTCTTGTCCATAGGCACTAAATAATGTTTCATCACTTAATTTAGATACCATTTCTAACATATATGGTGTCCCATCAATCTCCACATATTTAGAAATAACATGATAAACATCATGATTAATAAACTCAAACTTTGTCATCTGTGTCTTTTGTGAAAAAGCTTTTGCTGAAATACAGTTTTCACAACGTTCGTTTTTATTCCAAACAGAAAAACAACGAAATGGTTCTTCAATAAGCTCACCATTTTTATCTAATGAATATTGTGTCGTAATTGTCACATCAACCAAGCGAACAATATCAAATATTTTCTTCAGTTCACGAACTAAGATATTGATTTCTTGTTTTGTCATTTCCCACATCCCCTTAAATTGCTATAGCTGTTTTTATTATACATGATTTTGTAAAATTAATCTTTGTTTTTTATAAAATGAAAATATATTTCATAAAACACTTTAATATTTTTTAAAATCTACTTTTTCAATCAATAATGAGAAATTGATAGTGTATCTAAACAATAAAACATATTGTTATTGGGTATTCATATTGACTGTTTGATAATCTTGAAATTACAAAAGAATTTTCTTAAACTATCAGCCAAGAGTCCCTTACAACAATCAAAACACGAATCATGGAATAAGACAATTTGAATATTGGGATAATGTGAAGCATCAATCTTGATATTTCTTTTCCTAATTCATCACTTAAACAAATATTTTCAATGATTTGCTATGATAAAGATAAATGGTTTTTCTATAATGAGTAACTTATAGAGGATGAAAAATAGGTTTCATTTTTTCAAAGGTACAAAAAGATTCAAAACCTATTGCTTTTAATTCCTTCTTTAAAGTTTCTATATGTGCTCCTAAATCTTCTTTTTTATGTGAATCACTACCAATTGTTAAAATTCTTCCACCCAAATCATAATAAAGTTTTAAGATATCAGTTGATGGCATAAGATCATCTAAACCATAACGTCGTGATGATGTATTCAATTCAATACCTTTATGATCTGCAATAACTGTTTGTAATATCTTTGTTATGATATCTTTATGTTGTTCAAAAGCTGGATAACCATCATGATCATCATAACGCTTTAACATATCCATATGTCCGATAACACTATAATCATGATAATTTTTTACAAGATCATACATTTCTTGATAATAAGCTTGATAGTATTCATATTCACTATGTCCTTTTTGAAATTCATAAGTCCAAAATTCTTGATTGTTGACTTGATGAACAGATAAAATCACAAAATCCATAGGATATTTATTATATAGTTTTTGAAAATCTTGAATTGTTGTACTTTGCATTCCAAATTCAAGTCCTTTTTTAATGATAATCTTATCTTGATATTTTTCTTGTAATCTTTCTATCTCCTGGAAGTATCTTGGATAATCTACATTAAGAACTGTTTTTTCATTACAGGTTGGATCATCCCAATCTTTTTTTATTCCATAATCTACATGGTCTGTAAAACATATTTCCTGCATTTTTAATGCTATTGCATCTTGAACAATCTTTTCCATCTCATAGTTAGAATCATCACTAAAAATACTATGAACATGATAATCACAAAACATCAAATTCCCCCTTTTCATTTATTATTTGTATAATGCAGTAATAACCACTTGGCTACTGCATCTTCATCGTTACTATCAATCACTCCAGTAGCAAGTTGTTTCAGTTGAGGATGAGCATTTCTAACTGCATAGCTCTCATCAGCTTTTTCAAACATATCAATATCATTTAGTCCGTCACCAAAAACAACGACTTTATCGCAATGAAGATAATCTTTTAATTGCATAATTGCATTTGATTTAGACGCTTCTTTAGGCATAATTTCTAACCATTGTTCATTTGTATAAATATCTTTTTGAAAGATACAACGGTATTGATCTTGATATTTTTCATAAAAAGGTAAGAGTTTTTCTTCTTCATCAATACATGTAATATAAAAAATATGTTTTTGATAAAATTCCTTTTCATGATTAATTGGACAATCTCTTGAATCACCTTTGCGTGTATTAAGAAATGCTTTCATTGCCTCAGTTGATTTATCTTTGATATAAGAAAACTTTTCCTCTTGTTGAACTGTATAATAGACAATAGGATAAATATGATGTGCTAATAAATCATCTAAAACCTGGAAAATATCATCAGAAAAATCATAGGACAACAAAATTTCACCTGTTACATTATCTTTAACAAAGGCTCCATTATAAACAATCAATGGAATCTTAGCATGAAATCCTTTTGTCACTTTATGAGCTGTATTATAAGAGCGTGCTGTTGCATAAGAAAATAGCATGCCTTCTTCAACAAGTTGATTTATAGTTTGACTCGTATATTCAGATAATGTTTCATTACTTCGTAAAAGTGTTCCATCCAAGTCAGAGACATAGAGTGTTTTCATATTTCATTCATTCCCTTTCTTTTTTTAATCATATATCATTAATAACAAGTTTTTATTCGTCCTCAAAAAGAATTTTTTTCAGTTCATTTACATTCTTACAATAATAAAGACATGCTTCTTGCATATAGTGACGAATGGGCTCTATTTCATGGGCCCATCCTGCTCCAATAAAATCAACTCCAACCAATTCAGACATAATTTTTCCAGGTTTCAAATCATCAATCATAACCATATCTCGTGATGAAAGCTGGAATTCTTCTTTGATTTTTTCTAGTGGCCAAGGTGATGGTTTGCGATGTTGGACTGGCTGTTCCCAACCAAAAACAAGATCAGGCATAGGCAAATGGTTGGCTTTGTAATCTCTGATAATATTTTCTTTCATGGAATGTGAAACAACACAAATATAACCTCCTGCATTTTTGAAATCCCATAAGATTTCCTTTATGCCTTCATAAACTAGAGGAATATTTTGATCAACAGAGGTCAACCAATTTTGAGTTTGAAATTCCATTTCTTCCTGTGTTAAATGTAAAACATCATGACAGAATGCACTGAATCCTGGTTCAAAATTATAATAAAAATATTCTTCTAAAGTTAAAGTCAAGTGTGGTCTCAATATTTTTAAGGACTCTATAAAAGCTGGATAATGAATTGTAGCTGTACTATTGACAATGGTATCATCATGATCTAAAACCAAACATTTATATTTCATCACGACTTATCTCTTTTCGTAAATTCAACAAAAGCAAATAGAATAGAAATAACACTTAATACTGCTACAATTAATTCAGCCATATTACTAGCATAATCAGATTGTGTTGGGGAAACAATACCCAATACTAAAAAATAACAACACCAAATAAACCCTAATCCTAATAATAAAAAAGTAAAAACTTTTAAAAACTTTGAAAATTGTAAAAATAATTTTTTTATATTTTCTACTTGTTGTGGGGTATATGATGCCTTGGCCATGAACCACTTCACTATTCCTAAAAGTGCCCCTATTGTTAATCCAATAGATAATCCTTTACATATGTTAAATAAAATTTTCATTGTTTAAGCTCCTTATTAACATCATTGTATCATAGAGAAATCTTTATACCAATGAAAATCATCAGCCTTCATCATTTCTTAGATGTTTGTATATTTCTTTTTCAAAAATAAGATCCATTTCTTCAATATGCCCTGTTCCCCTTTGTTTAACTGGAATATACCCTACATAGCGCCACCCACTAGCAGCACAACTATCAATAATTTGACGGTATTCTCCAATTCCATAACTTGTGCCATTAATCAGACCATAACCTTGACTTTGAACAGTGATTCTTACATATTTGTATTGATACATTCTATTTCCTCCTATGAGATATTTTTTATTGATTCATATTAATGATACACATAAATTTTGTTTATTGTCAATTTATAAATATGGCTTTATTTAAATGTTTTATGACGCATTATGCTTTAAATTTTCTTATTTATAATAAAAATAAGGATCAGATTGACCCTTATTGTTGTATATGATTTATAAACCTTTTTCAGTTAATTCTCTTGCTACATCATCCTTGATTGTAACACCTTCTGCTTCTAGTTCTGCAATCTTTTTAGCAAATTGTGGTAAGTATTTCTTATGTGCTATTAACAACTCATCTAATACACGTTTTGCATTTGCTCCAGCAGGAATTTGTGGATTTAAGATAAATGCTTGCAATGCCATTCCATAATCTCCTGTAACTGCTGCTTCTTCTACACAGTGTTCCATGTTCTTCATGCATTGTAACCATCCTTTTTCAGCTGGTTGCAATTCTCCAAAGGCTATGGCTTTTGCCCCTGTTGCTCCAATGTATGCTGAAACTTCTACTGCACAGTCTGCTGGTAAGTCTGGGACTGCTCCATTATTCTTTGTTGTAACGACGATGTGTCTATTGGCATTTGAATAGATTGATGCGATTGTTTCACATGCTGCATCTGAGTAATGTGCTCCTCCACGTTTAGCTAATTGTTCTGGTTTATGATCTAGGTTTGGATCTTTATATAATTCAAACAATTCTGCTTCTGTTTGTTTTACTTGTTGTCCACGTGTTCCTTTTTCTGGATCATTGAATTCTTCCAATCCATGTGCCAACATTTCTTGTTGACGATAGTAGTATCTATGATATCCACATGGAATCATCTTCATTGTATCTAATTGTTCTTTGAAGAATGGTACATCAGCAATATTAGCTGGTAATCCTCCATCTTTTCCTTCATACATTGCATCAATGATATCTTGAGTGACTTCATTTCCATGTTCATCATAGACTTTATGCCAGTGGAAATGGTTTAATCCAGCAAACTTATAAGTTAATTGATCTAATGTCTTTCCAATTGTTTCTGGTTCTTTCATCATAGCTCCAACTGGTACGTTACATAATCCAATCACTTTTTCCCACTTACCATATTTCATGACTGCTTCGGTTACCATTCCACTTGGATTTGTGAAGTTGATTAACCATGCATTTGGACATAATTCTTTCATATCTTCTACGATACTTAAGATTACTGGGATTGTTCTGAATGCCTTGAAGATTCCTCCAGCACCATTTGTTTCTTGTCCTAGCATTCCATAAGAGAATGGGATTCTTTCATCTTTGATACGAGCATTTAATAACCCAACTCTGAATTGAGTTGTGACGAAGTCTGCTATCTTTTAATGCTTCTCTACGATCTAAAGTTAAGTGAACTTTAACATCATATGGAGATGCATCCCACATACGTTGAGCCATTGCCCCAACGATTTCCATTTTTTCTTTTCCGTCCTCAATATCTACTAACCAGATTTCTCTGATTGGAAGTTCATCATATCTTTTGATAAATCCTTCCATTAATTCTGGAGTATAACTACTTCCTCCACCAATTGTTACAATTTTTACAGGTTTCTTTTCCATTGAATTCGTCCTCCTTGTTTTTTACATCTACAGTATAAAGCCTTGATTAAAAAATTGCACATTATTTTCATCAATTGAAAATATTTTTAAAACGTCAACTCATATAATCATCATATCCATTTAAAATGACTTATAATCAAAAAATAAAAAGATAGTCACTACTATCTTTTAATATCAGATCTTCCATTTTCCATAAAATCAATAATTTGTTCTCGACTAACAATAGGACTATCACCATATGTTGTATGCGCTAAAACACCACTAACAGTCGCATAATCAACCAATTTAGCACTTGGCATATTATGAAGATAACCATAAATAGCTCCTGCTGCAAAGCCATCTCCTCCACCAACACGATCATAAACAGTTAATGAATATTCTTGACCCATAGTAAAAACATCTTTTGACATCATATAACCAGATAATGTTTCGTCTTGACGAATCGTTCCTAAGATAGCTTCAATATGATAATCATGACACATTTGTTTGAGTAGCAATTCTAATTGTTGTTTCAAAGGGAGGTTATGATCAACGTTCATTTCTAACAAAAGTGTTGCATCTTTATATCCAGCAAATACAATATCAGCTAACTGTAACATATCTTCATAAATACTTTTCACTTTTTTTCTTTCATTTTCATCCCATAAACTTGGTCTAAAGTTACAATCAAAAATAACTTTGATGCCTCTACGTTTCGCCTCTTTTGCAAGTTTAAAAGCAACTTCTCTAACATTATTATTCATTGCTAATGAAATACCACAAATATGAAGTGCATCTTGACCATCTAAACAAGATAAATCATAATCTGATAATTGACTATGTCCAAAAGAACTATCCTTTCGATTCAAATAAGTCACTTGGCTCGCACGATTTCCAATCCCTTTTTCTAAAAAATAGATTCCTATATGATTATCTCCATAGACAATATAGTGATCATTGATACCAAGCTTACGAATATTAGCACTGGCTGCTTTGCCTACTGCATTATCAGGTAATCTTGTTAAAAGTGAAACATCTTCACCCATTTGATATAACCCTGATAAAATATTAACGCCTGTTCCAGTAAACAAAAATTCTAATTCATTGACTTGAGTTAACGTTTTATAGTCTGATGGCATCATGCGCATCATAACTTCTCCAAATGCTAATATCTTCATTATCTTCACCTACTTTGTTAATTCTTTCATGATTTCATATAATTTTTTAACATCTTCTTTACGTGTTTGTTTTGTTTCTTTATCAATAATTGATGAATAAACATGAGGAATAACTTTTTTTACTCCTGCATTTAAAGCAATTTCACAAATTTCTTTAAAGTTATCTAAATCAATTCCACCAGTTGGTTCTAACATAAAATCTTGTCTAACACAAGCAAGACAAACTTCTTTATATTCCTCTTTTGTTGATAAACCTTTCATTGGAAAGAATTTAACTGATGAACATCCCATATCTTTTAACATCATAATCGCTGTATCCACTGGCACAATCGCATCTTGTCCTTCACTACTTAATGGGCCTGTCGAAATCTTAACCATTCCAACTGTTCCAGTTGGTGAAATTAATCCATTAACCACTGTATCATTTTGTCCAAGTAATGCACGAGTTGTTCCAACTCCTGTAAAAACTTGATTCACATGACGTGGTTGAATATATTTTGAAATTTCACTTACCATTTGTGATTGTTTAGGATCCCCTGCTCCTAAACCAACAGAAATACAATTATCAGTAATAGCAGCATATTTTAACATATCTTCAATTGCTGATGCATTATCAGGATAGTTTTTAGATAATAATCCTAATAAAATATGTCCTTCTGTTATATCATATAATGCTTTTGCATTTTCTAAACTATTTGTTAAAACATTTAAACAAATACGATCATTTAAATAATTTGGTTTCTTTTCCATTCTATGCCTCCAAAATTTCTTGAATACGATGATAAATAATCATCAATTCCTCATCATCAACATCTCTTATATCAATTTCTATTTGTCCAAGATTTGCTTTATAATCACGTGTATAAATATGCACTTCACCCGTTTTTAAACTTTGTGCAATCTTCTTTGCATCTTGATGAGTAAAGGTAATTTCACTTCTTATAATTGGTCTACCAGCACCATCTTGTACACATTTAGCTTGTACACCATCTAATTGATTTAACAAATGATTAAACTCTTTAAGTCGATCTTTTTGTTGTTCAATTGTTAATTGTGGTTGATTCATATATTCTTCAATCGCATAAGTAAGTCCAATAATATTTTCCTTACCAACTTTCATGATTCTTCCAATTCCAGCATATTGTTTCTTGATCAGATCAATATAACTTTTCTTTCCTACAATCAATCCAGAAGTTGGACCACATAATGCTTTTGTTCCACTATAAATAACACATTCAGCCCCCATTTGATAATATTTCTTTAAATCACCTTCAGCTGCTGCATCAACAATAACCGGTAAATCATAGGCATGGGCTAAGTCAATGAATTCTTGAACATCAGGCATTCCTTTTTGGACACAATGATGTGACTTAATATATAATAAAGCCACTGTATTTTCATTAATGCAAGCTTTAATACTATCTAATGTACATTCATTGGCATAACCTGCTTCAACAACTTTAGCTCCACCTAAACGCATTGTCACCTCAACTGCTGTTCCATAATTCACATTATGTCCTTTACAAATCACAACTTCACGTTTACTGTTTGTTGGATCATAAAGATTCATAATCTTTTGATAATTATCTTGACAGATGGCTGCGCCAATCGCCTGAGCAATTCCTCCAGAAGCACTATTAACAATATAGCTACTTTCAACATCTAACAAATTCGCAATATATTCACCAGTTTTATCTAATAAATCTTTGACTTCAAAGAAGTTACCAGCGCCTATTCCACATTGTTCAATGACTTTATCTTGAACACGTGAACCACCTAATATAGTCATTTTTCCTGAAGCATTAATCACACGACTCACATGATATTTTGAATAAATATCCATTACTTTTCCTCCCCAATTGTATAGATTTCATTTTTTACAATTGTATGTGTTGGAATAATTTGTTGATGTGATATCACTTCATGTTTCATTGAATCAACTAATTTCACATCTTGATCAACAACTTTAAAAACTGTAAAATCAGCAATTTTTCCAACCTCTATATCACCTAAATTTAATAAATTCAAAGCCTTTGCTGCATTATGAGTCACACAATTTATAACTTTATCCAATGAATAACCTACATATAACATCTTATTCATAGTTGTCACTAGACTATAAACAGGTCCATTCAATCTATTTCTAAAATAAATATCACTACTAATTGTATTGACTTCAATACCTTGTTCAAAAGCTTTTGATGCAACTTCAAATGAAAAACTATCAGTACCATGTCCTAAATCAAGAAGAATACCTTTTTTCTTAGCTTGATATACACAATCTTTAATTTGATGATTCTTCAAAATTCCATTATCTTTAGGATTAAAAATATGCGTTATCATATCTTTAGCATCTAACATATTAACAACATCTTCTAATAAACTTGGTGCTGTTCCAATATGCACCATTAATGGTAAATGAACTTGCTTTTGCATTTCTTTCGCAAATACTAATGGTTGATTTCCAGAATCGCCTAATACACTCTTAGACATTCTAGCTTTCAAACCAACAATAAAATCAGGATATTTTTGATATGCTTTGATAATCGCATTCTTATCTAAACGAGATAAATCAGATAACTCATTTTGTGCACAAATTCCTGTACAAGAAATATTCAATAAAGAGAATACTCTAGTTTTTGCCTTTTGGGCTTGTTGATACAATTCATCAATTGTATCACTGCCTGCAGTCCCAGCATCTACTACCGTACAAACACCATGAGGATAGCCAATTAAATCAGGCTTATCCCCATAGATTTCAAATTTGTCAAAACAATGGGTATGGATATCAATCCACCCTGCACTCACATAATCATCTTGAAAATCAAGGATTTCATAGTTTGATTCAATATGTGGAGCCACTTCTTTAATGATTCCATTCTCAACTAAAATATCAATTCTCTTTCCATTGACTAATTTTGCTTGTTTGATTACATAATTTTTCACATTCATCATTTCTCTTTCAATTTAAATTTTGTCCATGCATCTACAAAATCAAGTAAAAATAATTCTTCATCAACAACTTTTCCCACTTTATTCTTACGTTCATCATAACATTCTTCTAAGATAATTTGAAGTTCTCCTTTATATTTCCCAAAATTATTATTCCCGATTACAACATCTCCACATTGAAAAGTCTGCATATGATCATGAAATGGTATATCACTTTGAGTATGTTTCTTTCTCACTTCAGTTGAACGTACTGCTTGTTTAGTCATGTCACCACGTCTAAAGTGTTGTTCATTGAACATAATATCTTTTTCAATCGTTGATGAATCTGTTAAAACTTCAACACTTAACTCTAATTGATAACGATTGACTTTTGATAAAGCTTCTAATTCTTCACGTGATGCATAAGCATTTCCAATAATCACATCATCAATTAAATTTGTTGCAAATAAATGTTTGGCTTGTACATCAATGGGTAAATCTCTATGCATTTCTAATGTACATAATCCATCATTGATTGACCAAGGACCAAGGGTTGCACTATGAGAATTTATAAATGCAGCTGTTCTAATACCATGTTTTTTAAAACGTGATGAACACTTGACAAAGAAATCATAATCTAAGCCTGTTCCTTTTTGAGGATAGAAGTTATGACATCCATATAAAAATGGAGCATTAGGCTGATATGTCAAAATGTTATCTAAGTAAGCAACATTATTTGACATATTGATTTCAATCGCTAATTCATAAGGATTAAATGTTAACATAGCTTCTTTGGCTCCATCAAACCCAACATCTAAACGAATCCCAGTGGCTCCCATATCATGAAAGAAACTTAAATCATCATATGAAATTCCTAGTTGATCAAAGACTGCTGGAGCAACATCCAAAATAACTTCATATCCTAAATCAGTCGCATATTCAATTATCTCTTTAAATTCACGAACAATATCTTCTTTTGGTTTATTAACTGACAATAAACAAGTAAAGACTCTTGTAAAACCATATTCACTGGCTAACTTTAAATAAGCTTTATCTTTTTTTACAGTACTGTGTTCAGGATAGATAGATATCCCTAATGACCTTTTCATGCTTCCACCTCCCCAGGAATCTTACGATGACGATTATAAATATTGAAATAACTTGCCATAATGACACTTCCATAAACAAGAATAATAAAACATTGTGGGAATAAAACAACAACAGTTAATAAAATGAACATATATAACATAATATAAAGAATCATTTTTAATAATCTGGTTTGAACTTGATGCTTTTGATAATATTTTTCACTCAATAATGTTGTAATAAAGAAACAAGCTAATATACCAATAAATGTTGAGATTTGAATCATTTTACTTTACCAAAGACAATGTCTTTCCTTTCTATGCTTTTTCTAAAGATGCTTCTTCTTCTTTTTCTAATTGTTGTTTTTCAAACATTTTAAAGAATGGATAATAAATAACCAATGCAATAATAAAGTTAATAATAACTAAGACACCAGCCATAATTGACCAATCTGTTGACATGACTGCCGCTAATGGTGCTGGTAAAGTAAATGGCAATTTGGCCATCATTAATGGAACTAAACCAGAAACTGTAAATAAATAAGAAACAATTGTCATAATGATTGGTGCGACAATAAATGGAATTGCTAAGATTGGATTCATAACAATTGGTGCACCAAAGATAACTGGTTCATTGATATTAAAGATACCAGGAATTAAACATAATCTACCTAAACTCTTAATATATTGAGATTTAGATCTTAAGAATAAACATACCAATGCAAGTGTTGCGCCTGCACCACCAATCCATACAAACCATTGTAAGAATTGTTCAGTAAAGATATTTGGTAATTGGCTAGCTGCTGTTCCGGCAGCAAAGATTTCCATATTTTCAGCAATTGTCATATCCCAAATTGCGAAGAAGGGCGTTCGCTTCATTGCCGTCAACAACAATGTGGACAGCGCCACCCC
>OKRT01000635.1_pt1 | contig 16880 bp, 12 predicted proteins | sample 1601111 | NCBI WGS metagenome assembly OKRT01 (sample SAMEA3541572, study PRJEB24748) | human gut metagenome | biome: human gut; feature: human-associated habitat; material: faeces | place: China | collected 2012 | reverse complement strand
TTTCCTTCCCCTCAAAATAAGGAAAAGGCAGCCCTTTTTCCCTAGGAATCAAAGCCGCCTTTTTATACCTTCTTCTATGTTATTTCAGCACCGCCAGTATATCCTCCGCAATCTGCTCTGCAGTCAGATGGTTTTCCTTCATAACGTCTTCGGGATTGTATCTGTCAAGAAATTCCTTCCTCAAGCCGAAATTCAGCACTTTTACATCAGATTCTCCATAGAATCTTGCGATTTTTTCACCGAAACCGCCGTCCAGAATTCCATCCTCCAGTGTGACCACAACAGAATGATGCTTTTTCAGTCCTTCCAGCAGCCCTGTATCTACCCCTGTAATATAATAAGGATTGATCACCGTTGCCTGTGTGCCCGTTTTTTCCTGCAACAAATCCGCCGCAGCCTGTCCCAGTCCATAAAACGCACCCAGACCAATCACAGCCACCTTGCTGCCTTCCTGTGTTACTTCATATTTGTTCAGCTTACCAAAGTCCTTTGTCACAGCCTTGCCATCAGAAATCAGCTTGCCGCCCGGCAGTTTGATTGCAACAGGATGCTCTCTCTGCTCCATGCTCCAATCCAGCATAGCCAGATAATCCTCCTTTGTTACAGGCGCAAGGTAAACCAGATTCGGGATGTTCCCCAGCATGGGAATATCCTGCAACCCCAGATGTGTCACGTCATTCATGCCATAAACAGAACCCAAGAAGGTAACAATCGTCGCGGGATTATTGTTGATGCACAGATCCTGCGAAATCTGGTCAAAGGCTCTCTGCACAAATGTGCTGTACACCCCATAAAAAGGCTTGCCGCCGTTTGCCGCAATGCCGGATGCCAATGCAACCGCCGTTTCCTCCGCAATGCCAACATCCACAAACTGCTTCCCTGCTTCTTCGCGTTTGCTCTTGGTAAAGCCCATAACCCCAGGTGTACCGGAGGTAATCGCAACCACGGAAGGGTCTTTTTTCATCTTATCCAGCAAATACTTGCAAGTAATTTCTTCATAACCTTCCTCGCCGCCGGCATATAAGGGCTTCCCTGTTTCAATGTCAAAGGGGCCGCTGAAATGCCAACGCTCCTTGTTTTGCTCCGCAGGCGCGTAGCCCTTCCCTTTCAGTGTATTGATATGCACCACAACAGGCTTTTTGCTGTCCTTCACCTGCTTGAACGCATCAATCAGCGCCGCTGCGTCATTTCCCTTATCTACATAAATATAATCCAGACCAAATGCCTTGAACAAATTGCACTCTGCCTGTCCTCTTGTTTCTCGCAGCAGTTTTAGATTCTGATACAGACCACCATGATTTTCCGCGATGGACATATCATTATCATTTACCACAATAATAAAATTGCTGTCCAGCTCTGCCGCATAATCCAGCCCCTCCAGTGCTTCGCCGCCGCTCAGAGAGCCGTCACCGATCACTGCGATTACATTGCCGTCCTCGCCCTTCAGGTCTCTTGCCTTTGCAAGCCCTGCCGCCAGACTAACAGATGTGGACGTATGCCCTACCGTAAAGAAATCATGCTCGCTTTCGTGCGGATTACTGTAGCCGGATACGTCATCATATTTTTCTTCATACAGATACGCATCCTTTCTGCCTGTCAGCATCTTGTGCGGATAGCTCTGATGAGATACGTCATAAACAATTTTATCCTTCGGGGAATCAAATACATAATGCAGTGCAATCGTTGCCTCTACCATACCAAAGTTAGGGCCAAAATGACCACCATGCTTGCTTGCTCGAATCAAAAGTGCATGGCGCATTTCTTCCGCCAATACAGGTAATTGCTCCAAAGTCAGTTTTTTCACATCCTCTGGTCCTTGCATATTTTCAATATACATCGTTCCTTACACTCCCTTTCTCGTTCTTCCTTTTTACATTTCCTATCATACTCCCTAAAGCTAACTTTAGGTCAATAGGGGAATTCAAATTTTTTTAAAAAATTTTCTATATAAAAAATCAGCCGAAACCTCGTCCCGACTGATTTTATTTTTACCATATTTTATTTTCAAAAACCCGTTTTCGACTTAGGGGTGGGCAACCACCCTTATTTCCCCCAAACCTCTTCGGCAATTTCCTTTACCAGCTTCAGCTTTGCCCACTGTTCTTCTTCTGTCAGCTTATTGCCGATTTCGCAGGATGCAAAACCACACTGGGGGCTCAGACACAATCTGTCAAGCGGAATGTATTTCGCCGCTTCATGGATTCTTGCAATAATTCTTTCCTTTTCCTCCAGTTCAGGGGTTTTGGTTGTAATCAGACCAAGCACAACCTTCTTGTCTGCGGAAACCTTTGCAAGCGGTGCAAAACCGCCGGATCTCTCATCATCATATTCCAGAAAAAGCGCATTTACGTTTTCCTTTGCGAATACATAATCTGCCACGGAATCATACGGGCCGCTTGTAAAATATGTAGAATGATAATTCCCTCTGCAGATGTGAGAGTTGATTATCATATCTGCAGGCTTTCCTTCCAGTGCAAGATTATTCACTGCAAGCAGCTGCGCCTTCACATCATTCAAATCAATGCCAAGCGCCTGATACCTCTGTTCTGCCGCGTCCCCTACGATAGCACCCCATGTGCAGTCATCAAACTGCAGATTGCGGCAGCCTGCATCGTAGAACTGCTGAATCACATCCTGATATGCCTTGCCAATATCCTGAATCAGCTCCTCGTTTGTTGCATAAATCTTTCTTGTTCTTTCGTAGTTTGCAGGCACAATCATCTGTTGGAAGGTCTGCGCAGGTGCGGGAATGGTATATTTGGCAACTGTGTTTTCATCCTCAAACTGTTTCAAAAATTTGAAATATTCCACAAAAGGATGTGCCTTCGCCTTAATCTTTCCTACCAGATAGGTATCCTCCAGCAATGCCAGCTCAGCGTCAAACTGCACGCCGTTGCCTGTGTCCTCATGTGCAACGCCTTCAAAGCCCCACATGAAATCCAGATGCCAGAAAGCTCTTCTGAACTCCCCGTCTGTAATCACATGGTAGCCCAGCTCCTTCTGCTTTGCCACAACCTTTGCAACCTCTTCCTCCGCAACCCGATCAAATGTCTCCTTGCTGATTTCTCCTGCCTGATATGCCGCCTTTGCGTCCTTCAACGCCTGCGGTCTTAAAAAGCTGCCTACAAAATCATATCTGAAGGGTGTCTGTAAATTGCTCATTCTTCTTCACTCCGTTTCTTTGTCTTTTGTAAAATCTTTTGTAAGTATTAAAAAAAATTTTTAATGCATTTTTTTGAATACTATAGCAAGCATTGTCCGGTAAGTCAACCATAATTTTATCTGTTTTCTACTTTATTTTTTAGTTCTTAAAGCTGTGGATGGGTGCAGGGATTCTGCCGCCTCTTGCCACAAATTTTTCACAGCTGAAACGATTTACAGGAATGATAGGTGCATAGCCCAGCAAACCGCCGAATTCCACGCTTTCGCCTTCCTTTCTGCCGATCACGGGAATCAGACGCACCGCCGTTGTCTTGTTGTTCACCATACCAATCGCCGCTTCATCCGCAATAATACCGGAAAGTGTTGCCGCAGAGGTATCTCCGGGCAGAGCAATCATATCCAGACCAACGGAACATACGCAGGTCATCGCTTCGAGCTTTTCCAATGTCAATGCACCCTTTTCGCAGGCATCAATCATCCCATGATCCTCGCTGACGGGAATAAATGCGCCGCTCAGACCGCCAACATAAGAGGATGCCATAACACCGCCCTTTTTCACATTGTCATTCAGAAGTGCCAGTGCTGCCGTTGTGCCGGGTGCGCCTGCTTCCTCCAGACCCATTTCCTGGAAGATTTCCGCAATGCTGTCCCCAACCGCAGGGGTCGGTGCCAGAGAAAGGTCAATGATACCAAAGGGTGTATCCAATCTCTTTGCCGCTTCCTTCGCAATCAGCTGACCCACACGGGTAATCTTGAAGGCTGTCCGCTTTACGGTTTCGCATACGGTTTCAAAGTCAGCCCCTCTGACCTCCTCCAGCGCACGTTTTACCACGCCGGGGCCGCTGACACCGACATTGATACAGCGGTCTGCCTCCCCAACGCCATGGAATGCGCCTGCCATAAAGGGGTTGTCCTCTACTGCATTGCAAAATACAACTAGCTTCGCACAGCCGATACATTCGTTGTCCTTCGTGCGTTCCGCTGTTTCCACAATAACCTCGCCCATCTTCTTCACTGCGTCCATGTTCAGCCCGTTTCTGGAAGTCCCGATGTTCACAGAAGCACAGACTCTTTCTGTCACTGCCAGTGCCTCCGGAATGGAATCAATCAAGATTTTATCACTTTCGGTATAGCCTTTCTGCACCAGCGCGGAAAAACCGCCGATGAAGTTTACGCCAACCTCCTGTGCAGCCTTGTCCAGTGTCTGAGCAATGCTCACATAGGAATCCGCATTTTTGCAGCCTGCCGCCGCAATCGCGATGGGTGTTACGGAAATTCTCTTGTTCACCACAGGCACACCGTATTCCTTCGCCAGCTCATCCCCAACCTTCACCAGATCCTTTGCGTAGGTTGTGATTTTTTTGTATACCTTTTCATTAAATTTATTGATATCTGCATCTGCGCAATCCAACAGACTAATGCCCATCGTAATGGTTCTGACATCCAGATTCATGTCAGAAATCATGCTGTTGGTCTCCAGAATTTCATTCCTTGTAATCATTCTCGCAGCCTCCCTTAAATGCGGTGCATCGCATCAAAAATCTCTGTATGCTGAATTTTAATTTTCATCCCAAGCTCTTCCCCGACTGCATACAGCTTTTCGGCTGTTTCATCAAATGTATCCTTCGCCTCGGTGATATCAACCACCATCACCATATTAAAATACCCCCCAACAATGGTCTGGGAAATATCAAGGATATTGATATTTGTTTCTGCCAGAACACCACAAATCTTTGCTGTAATGCCCACCTTATCCTGACCAAGTACCGTTACCACTGCTTTTTTCATTCTGATTGTCCTCCTTTTTTCTGAGAATGGTTCTTCCATCTTACTGAGAACTCCCCCGAAATTCAATAGACAAATGTCCCTATAAAAGGGACGCATTTCCATTATATTCTTACAATTTGTATGCAAAATTTTCGTATGCTGACTTTTTCTCCAAAGCTTCCCTAAAAAACAAGCAGTTTTTGCGAATTTTGCACAAACCGAACTGTAATTTTTTGCAGAAAACGCACTTTTTTTCATGCGTTTTCAACAGTTTTCATTGAAAAAAATACAATTTTCCATTCTATAAGAAAGCTGATTGCCCCCATAAGCAGAAAAAAACACTCATTATGCAAAATCGTGCTATAATAGAAGCGTATGAAACAATAAAGAAGAAGCAAAAGCAACAACACCTTGTTTATTATCCACAAAAGGAGGAGTTCCTGTGAAACAAAAGAAGGATATCAAGAAAGTTCTGATTATCGGCTCCGGCCCCATCATCATCGGGCAGGCGTGTGAATTCGACTACTCCGGCACACAGGCGTGTAAGGCGCTGCGTAAGCTGGGCTACGAAATCGTGCTGGTCAATTCCAACCCCGCAACCATCATGACAGACCCCGAAATCGCCGATGCAACCTATATCGAACCCTTGAATATCAACCGTCTGGAACAGATTATTGCAAAAGAACGTCCCGATGCTCTGCTGCCCAATCTCGGCGGTCAGTCCGGTCTGAACCTTTGCTCTGAGCTTTCCAAGGCCGGTATTTTAGACAAATATAATGTAGAAGTCATCGGTGTACAGGTTGATGCCATCGAGCGTGGCGAAGACCGTATCGAATTCAAAAAAACCATGGACAGCCTTGGCATTGAAATGGCAAGAAGTGAGGTTGCCTATTCCGTAGACGAAGCCCTTGCCATTGCCGATAAGCTGGGCTATCCCGTTGTTCTGCGTCCCGCTTATACCATGGGCGGCACAGGCGGCGGTCTGGTTTATAACGTAGATGAACTGAAAACCGTATGCACACGCGGTCTGCAGGCTTCCCTCGTTGGTCAGGTTCTGGTAGAGGAATCTATTCTCGGCTGGGAAGAGCTGGAATTGGAGGTTGTGCGTGATGCCGAAGGCAATATGATTACCGTATGCTTTATTGAAAATATCGACCCCCTTGGTGTGCATACCGGTGATTCCTTCTGCTCCGCTCCCATGCTGACTATTTCCGAGGAGGTACAGAAGCGTTTGCAGGAAAAATCCTATAAGATTGTCGATTCCGTACAGGTAATCGGCGGCACAAACGTACAGTGGGCGCATGACCCCGAAACAGACAGAGATATCATCATCGAAATCAACCCCAGAACCTCCCGTTCCTCCGCACTGGCTTCCAAGGCAACCGGCTTCCCCATTGCTCTGGTTTCCGCCATGCTTGCAACAGGGCTGACTCTGAAGGATATCCCCTGTGGTAAATACGGCACACTGGATAAATATGTTCCCGATGGCGATTATGTTGTTATCAAGTTCGCACGTTGGGCATTTGAAAAATTCAAAGGCGTAGAGGATAAGCTGGGTACCCAGATGCGCGCAGTCGGCGAGGTTATGAGTATCGGTAAAAATTATAAAGAAGCCTTCCAGAAAGCCATCCGTTCTCTGGAAACAGGTCGCTATGGCCTGGGGCATGCAAAGGATTTTGATAAAAAATCCAAGGAAGAACTTTTGAAAATGCTGGTTTCTCCCTCCAGTGAACGCCATTTCATCATGTATGAAGCACTGCGCAAGGGCGCAACCGTGGAAGAAATCCATGAGCTGACAAAGGTAAAGGCATGGTTCATCAATCAGATGAAGGAGCTGGTTGAGGAGGAGGAAGCCCTTCTGGCAAACAAAGGAAAGCTGCCTGCGGATGATGTACTGATTGCCGCAAAGAAGGATGGCTTCTCCGATAAATATCTGAGCCAGCTTCTGGAAATCGATGAAGCAGAAATCAGAAACAAGCGCATCGCGTTGGGTCTGGAGGAGGCTTGGGAGCCCGTTCATGTCAGCGGCACACAGGATAAGGCGTATTACTACTCCACCTATAATGCAGAAGACAAAAACCCCGTCAGCACAGAAAAACCCAAGGTTATGATTCTGGGCGGCGGCCCCAACAGAATCGGGCAGGGTATTGAATTTGACTACTGCTGCGTACATGCTTCTCTGGCGTTGAAGCAGCTTGGTTTTGAAACAATTATCGTAAACTGCAACCCCGAAACCGTTTCCACAGACTATGACACCTCCGATAAGCTTTACTTTGAACCTCTGACACTGGAAGATGTGCTGAGCATTTATAAAAAAGAAAAGCCCGTTGGCGTTATCGCGCAGTTCGGCGGTCAGACTCCTCTGAATCTGGCGGCTGATTTGGAAAAGAACGGCGTAAAAATTCTGGGGACTCCTCCTGCTGTGATCGACCTGGCAGAAGACAGAGACCACTTCCGCGCAATGATGGATAAGCTGGGTATTCCCATGCCTGAATCCGGCATGGCAGTTACGGTTGCGGATGCCCTTCATATCGCAGAAAAAATCGGCTATCCCGTTATGGTTCGCCCCTCCTATGTTCTGGGCGGCCGCGGTATGGAAGTCGTGTATGACCCCGAAAATCTGACAAAATACATGGATGCCGCTGTTGGCGTAACCCCCGACAGACCCATTCTGATTGACCGTTTCCTGAATCACGCAATGGAATGTGAAGCAGATGCTATCAGTGATGGCACACATGCCTTCGTTCCTGCCGTTATGGAGCATATCGAGCTTGCAGGCGTACACTCCGGTGACTCCGCATGTATCATTCCTTCCAGACATATTTCTGAAAAGAATGTCAAAACCATCAAGGAATACACCCGAAAAATCGCAGAGGAAATGGGCGTTAAGGGTCTGATGAATATGCAGTATGCCATCGAAAACGATAAGGTATATGTGCTGGAGGCAAACCCCAGAGCATCCCGTACCGTTCCTCTGGTTTCCAAGGTCTGCAACATCCGCATGGTTCCTCTGGCAATCGATATCGTCACAAGCGAGCTGACAGGCAGACCCTCTCCCGTACCCGGTCTGAAGGAAAAGAATATTCCTTACTATGGCGTGAAGGAATCCGTATTCCCCTTCAATATGTTCCAGGAGGTTGACCCTGTTCTGGGACCCGAAATGCGCTCCACAGGCGAAGTGCTTGGGCTTTCCGAATTCTACGGCGAAGCCTTCTTCAAGGCACAGGAGGCAACACAGACAAAGCTGCCCATGAGCGGCACCGTGCTGATTTCCGTCTGCGATAAGGATAAAGCAGAACTGCCGGAGGTGGCAAAGGGCTTTGCAGATGCAGGCTTCCATATCCTCGCAACAAAAGGCACCCAGAAGGTTCTGGCAGATGCAGGCATTGTTTCCGAGTTCGTCTATAAGCTGAGCGAAGGCAGACCTAACATCTCCGACCTGATTACAAACGGCAAAATTGACCTGATTATCAATACCCCCAGAGGTGCAGACGGCACACTGGATGACAGCTACCTGCGTAAAGCAGCCATCCGTAAGAAAATCCCTTACATCACAACCATGGCTGCCGCAAAGGCAACTGCCTCCGGTATCGAATCCATGAATAAGCCCGGCTGTGGCGTTGTCAGATCCCTGCAGGAGCTGCACAGCACCATCACCGATAAAGAATAAGATTAACCTAAAAAGAACCATATTCTCACGAATATGGTTCTTTTTTTATTCTCCGCAAAGCTCCTGCATCACTTTTTCCACTGTTGAAAGTTTCTCGATTTCATAAGCATTTGCGCCGCAGAAAACAAGTCCCTCTCTCCCCTGCACCGCGTCAATCAATGCCTGCGAGATGCAGTATTTCGTTTCCGCCTGCTTGCAGTGGTTCATGCACTGATAGCACCTCTGCACAGGAATCCGCCCCTGCTTCTCTACCTTCTCCAAAAAGGAATTCCGAATGGCGCGCGCTGCCAAGCCGACAGGGCTTTCAATCAGCTGCACATCCTCCTTTCGGCTCCGCAAATACGCCTGCTTAAATGCCGGAGCGGCATCACATTCCTCTGTCGCAACGAATTTTGTGCCGACCTGCACACCGCTCGCGCCAAGTGCCATCAGCCGTTCCACGTCCGCATGGCTGCGCACACCGCCGCCGGCAATCACAGGGATTTTCACGTCGTTTTTCTCCTCCAATTCCCGCACATAATCCACTACGTCCACAAGACTGTCCTCTAAGGTGTCAAAAGTGCCGTCCACAAGGTGTCCATAGGGGTATCCAAGGTGTCCACCCGCAAGCGGTCCCTCCACCACCACTGCATCAGGCAGTCTGTCTGCTCTCTGCCACTGCTTTACAATCAGCTTCAGGGCTCTCGCAGAGGAAACAATCGGCAGGATTGCTGCCCTTGTACCTGCCGCATATTTCGCCAGATTCACAGGCAGACCCGCCCCCGAAACGATAAAATCCGCCCCTGCGCCAATCGCTTCCTTCACATATTCCTCATAATGATTCATCACTGTCATGAAATTAAAACCAATGATACCGCCATTGGCAATCTCCTTGGCTTTTTCCAGTTCGTTCCCGATGGCTCTCAGATTAGCGCGAAAGGGATTTTCCTTGAAATCCGCCTCTTTGTAGCCGGGATGCACGCCGGAAATCGTGCCGATACCGCCGCATTTCGCCACATTTCCCGCCAGAGAGGAAAGGGATACCCCCACCCCCATTCCGCCCTGCACAATCGGACGTTTTGCGGTTAATCCGCCAAATTTCAATGCTTTTACTTCCATCACAGCTCCTCCTCATTTTTCTCTTGCATTTGAACCGTATCTCTCACTATTTTATGTGGTATTAAAAACCATCTTTACGAGTATAGCAAAAAAGATAGTCTCTGTCAATCGAGGGCAAAGGATTTTGTTTTTTTAACAAAACCTACAAACAAAAAAAGAAGGCAAATCCAAAGACTTACCTTCTACCTTCCTATCTGTTCTTTATTTCAGCTTAAAGGAGCTTTTCAGCGGAACAATGCGGTTAAATACCAGATGCTCCTCTGTTGTATCCTTTGTATCCACAATATAATAGCCGTTTCTCATAAACTGGAATCTATCGCCCTTCTTTGCATCCTTAACGGAAGGCTCGATGAAGCATTCCTTTACCTCCAGAGAATTGGGGTTCATAATCATTTCGCCGTTAGGGTCTTCGGGGTTATCCAGCATCATATAGTCATACAGTCTTGCCGTTGCCTGTACGTTTTCTTTTGCGCTTACCCAATGCAGTGTGCCCTTTACCTTTCTGCCCTCAAAGCCGCTGCCGCTTCTGGTTTCGGGGTCGTAGGTGCAGTGAACCTCTGTCACAACGCCATTTTCATCCTTTACAAAATCGGTGCAGGTTACGAAATATGCCCCCTTCAAGCGCACTTCCTTCCCCGGAGCCAGACGGAAGAACTTCTTCACGGGTTCTTCCATGAAGTCCTCTCTTTCGATATAAAGCTCTCTGGTGAAGGGTGCCAGACGTTTGCCCAATTCTGGTGTTTCGGGGTTGTTTTCCAGCTCCATCATTTCCACCTGATCCTCAGGATAATTGGTGATAACCAGCTTCAAGGGATCAAGCACAGCCATAACCACCTTCGCCTTTGCCTTCAAATCATCACGAATACAGTAATCCAGCAAGCCGCTGTCTACCATGCTGTTTGCCTTAGAAACACCAATGCGTTCACAGAAATCACGAATGGATGCAGGGGTATAGCCACGGCGGCGCAGACCGCTGATGGTCGGCATACGGGGGTCATCCCAGCCGTCAACCAGACCGTTTTCTACCAAAGCACGCAGCTTTCTTTTGCTCATCACAGTATTTGTCATCCCCAGACGGGCAAATTCAATCTGTCTGGGCGGATTTTCGGTATAGCCTGCCTCTCTGACTACCCAATCATACAGAGGTCTGTGATCCTCAAATTCCATCGTACAGATAGAATGGGTGATGCCCTCAATCGCATCCTCCAGGGGATGTGCAAAGTCATACATCGGGTAGATGCACCATTTATCTCCTGTGGTATGGTGGGTAGAATGGGAGATACGGTAAAGCACAGGGTCTCTCATGTTGATATTGGGAGAAGCCATATCAATCTTCGCACGCAGTGTTTTAGAGCCGTCGGGGAATTCGCCTGCCTTCATTCTTTCAAACAAATCCAGATTTTCCTCCACGCTTCTGTTGCGATAAGGGCTTTCCTTACCGGGTGTGGAAAGGGTGCCGCGGTATTCTCTCATTTCCTCTGCGCTAAGCTCATCCACGAAAGCCTTGCCTTCCTTAATCAGCTTCAGCGCAACCTCATAATATTTATCAAAATAGCTGGACGCATAAAAAAGTCTGTCCTCCCAATCGAAGCCAAGCCATTTTACGTCCTCCTGAATGGATTCTACATACTCCACATCCTCTTTTGTGGGGTTGGTATCATCAAAACGCAGGTTGCATTTGCCGCCGTACAGATTTGCCAAGCCAAAGTTCAGGCAGATGGATTTTGCATGACCGATATGCAGGTAGCCATTTGGTTCGGGCGGAAATCTGGTGTGGATTTTATTCAGCTCTCCCTTTAAGTCCTCCTGGATATAACTGTGGATAAAATTGCCCGTTGCACCCAGACCGCTGTTGTTTTCTGTGTTTTTTTCTTCAGCCATTGGTCGCCCTCCTGTATTTTCATTCTTTTCAGATTTTTTCATAAATGCAGTATGATATTTTATTATAATACATTGAGACTTTGATGGCAAGAAATGCGTAAACTTTTTTTGCGTATATATATAGATTATCTATATATAAAATGCCATTCGTTTTTCTGATTGGACATAGATAGACCATCGATATATAATGCAGATATATAGATAATCGATATATAAGGAGGTGCATCGCATGGCACTGGATAAAACCCTGCTGGCAGGCAGCTCTGCCACTCTTGTGCTTAAGCTTCTGGACGGACGTGATATGTACGGCTATCAGATTATTGAGGAGCTGGCATGCCGTTCCAACAACGTCTTTCAGATGAAGGCAGGCACGCTTTATCCCCTTTTGCACGGCTTGGAAAAGAAGGGACTTCTGGAATCCTATGAGGAACACGCGGATTCCGCACGCGTTCGCAAATATTACCGTCTGACACAAAAGGGAAAAAAATTTTTACAGGAAAAAACAGACGAATGGAAGGAATATTCCTCCGCCGTCAGCAAAATTCTGGAAGGAGGTCTTTGCTGTGAATGTTTCTGATGCGTTTCATCGTTATGCCGAAAAGGTCTGTGAGCAGATTCGCTGGAAAAAGGCGCATCCTGCCGTTGCACAGGAAATTGAGGATCATCTGACAGACCAGAAAAACGCCTACCTTGCCGCAGGAGATTCCGAAAGCATTGCCGAAGAAAAGGCACTGCTGCAGATGGGTGACCCTGTATCCGTCGGTGCGGCGTTAGACCAGACACATAAGCCTGCGCCCCAATGGGGGATAATCGGGCTGGTACTGCTGCTGTTTGTGCTGGGAGGCATCATTCAGGTGCTGCTGCTGAAAACGATACCCGTAGGAAATGATGCGTTAGCGACGCGCTCCGCACAGGTGCTTTTCGTCTTTCTGCCACTTAGCTTAGCGACGTTTGTCGGGATGTATTTTCTGGATTTTTCCTTTTTCGGAAAGCATCCCTATGTACTGCCGCTCGGCTTATTGATGGTTGACCTTGCGGCGCATCTGTTCGGGGTATTCTATGGCGGAAAAAAATGGCTCACTCTCGGCTCCTTTGCCCTCAGTCCGCTTGCACTCTCTCTGCTGTTTCCCCTTGCCTTCTGCGGTCTGTTTTATCGGCTCAGAAGTCAGGGCAGAAAGGGCTATCTTATCAGCGGCGTTCTGGCGGCAGTTTTCTGCCTGTTTCTGTCATACTGTCACACCTTCAGCGGCGTTCTGACATTTGTGTTCTCCGCGGGAGTTCTCATGCTCGTTGCATCGAAAAAGAAATGGTTTGACAAACAACGCAACCTGTTTCTGCTGCTTTTTCTGTTAGCGGTGGTCTGCCTGATTGTCCTGCTGATGTTTTATGCACCGTTTCGGTATCGGTATGGCTGGGAACGCCTGTATACGGTTTTCGTCCCTTCCGGTGACCCTATGGGCAGCGGCTACCTTTCGACACAGTTGAAAACCGTCCTTTCCCATTCCGTTCTTCTGGGCGAAGGTGCAGCCGTTTCGGAAACACAAGCCTATCTGCTGACGGATGCCTCTATGCTTCGCTCCGATTATCTGCTGACCTATCTGACCTATCATTATGGCTGGGTTGCCTCGGGCATTGTGGTTCTGCTGTTGGCAGTCTTTCTCGGGCTTGGCTTCCGCAAAGCGCTGAAACAGAAAAGCATTTTCGGGCAGATGGTTTCTCTGACGATTCTCTGCACCTTCACAGCGGAAATCCTGCTTTATATTCCGGCAAATCTGGGTATATGGCTCATCGCACCGATTGCCCTGCCCTTCCTTTCCTATGGGGTAACGGCTTTGCTCATCAATATGGCATTGGCAGGCGTACTGCTTTCTGTGTTCCGCACAGGTGAGGTTTATCGGGACACTGCTCCGCATCCGATTTTTTCAGATTCCAAGTTTATTCAATGGGCTGACGGAAAGCTGACCATTTCTTTTAAATGAGAAACAAATTGAAAAATCCTCCCAAAGCATGTAAAATAGAAGGACAAAATTGTTTTGGGAGGATTTTTTATGCTTGCTTTTACCGTCAATGATACAAAATCATTTATGAATCTGCTTTTGAAGGGGGATACCTTTGACGCGTTTTCGTTCCGTCAGGGAGAGCTGACCACCTTCGCTTCTTTTATCATTGAGGGCAAGCGCAACATGGATTTTTATACTGCCGAGGAGCAGGAGGCAGGGCTTTCCCGTTATGTGCATTGGGAGGAAATGCGTCCCTTTGTATTTCAGGCAATCAAGGGGAATAAGCTGCCGAAAAGCATCAAGCTTGTGTTCTCTCTTGCAGAGGAAAAGCTTGCCAATCTCCCCAATACCAAGGCGGCATTTCTGAATATTCTCTTTAAGGAGCATACCATCCTCTGCACCACTGCCATTTCGCAGGAAGCCTTTTCTCTGGATAAATCCTCCGAGCGGATCTGGGAGGAATATATTTTAAAGTTTTTCAAAAAAAATGCCATCGGCATCCGGAAGCAGGAGAGTTAATCTCCTTCTTTTTTCTTCCGAATTTGTTAGCACTCATTTTTATTGAGTGCTAATTTTTTCTTGACTTTTCCGTTTCGGGTGCTACAATATAGAGTGATGAGAGCCAAACACATTGGCTCTGTAAAAAAATTTTAGGAGGTATGCAGTATGCAGGAAAAAGGCAATCTTTCTATTAACAGTGAAAATTTTATGCCAATTATCAAAAAATGGCTCTATACAGATAAGGACATCTTCATTCGTGAACTGGTATCCAATGCGTGTGATGCGGTGACAAAGCTGCAGAAGCTTTCCATGATGGGGGAAGCAGATATTCCCGCAGAGGAAGCATACGAAATTCATGTTGTTCTGGATCAGGACAAGAAAACATTGCAGATTATTGATAACGGTATCGGCATGACGGCAGATGAAATCAAGAAATACATCAACCAGATTGCATTCTCCGGTGCAACCGATTTCCTTTCCAAATTTGAAGGGAAAACCGAGGACGAAGGCAGTGAGATTATCGGGCATTTCGGTCTGGGGTTCTATTCCGCTTTTATGGTAGCCGATACGGTCGAGATTGATTCCCTTTCCTACCAGAAGAGTGCAGAGCCTGCAAAATGGCGCTGCAACGGCGGCATTGATTATGAAATGGAGGCCGGCGAAAGAACAGAACGCGGCACAACCATCACCCTCTTTATCGGCGCGGACGGCGAAGAATTTTTGAATGAGGCAACGCTTTACGCCGCTATGAGAAAATACTGTGCCTTCATGCCCGTTCCCATCTTTGTGGATGTGCTGAAGGAAGAAACCGAGGAGGAAAAGGCAGCCGCAAAGAAAGCAGAAAACACCGTTCATGTTTCCCCCGAGGAAGCCGCAAAGCTGACCACCGAGGGTGCGATGGACTTATTGCAGGAGCAGCAGGATGCCGCAGAGGAGGCAAAGGCAGAGGAGCCCAAGCCACTGAATGACACCAACCCCCTCTGGCAGAGAAAGCCCTCCGAATGTACGGATGAGGACTATAAGGCATTCTATCATCAGGTATTCAATGACTTAAATGACCCTCTGTTCTGGATTCATCTGAATATGGATTACCCCTTCCGCCTGAAAGGGATTCTCTATTTCCCGAAGCTGGTGGAGCAGATGGACATGATGGACGGTGAGGTAAAGCTGTACTGCAATCAGGTTTATATTGCGGATAACGTAAAAGAGGTTGTCCCCGAATTTCTGCTGCTCTTGAAGGGGATTTTGGACTGCCCCGATATGCCTCTGAATGTTTCCAGAAGTGCATTGCAGAATGACGGCTATGTGGAAAAAATGAATGCCTACATCACCAAGAAGGTTGCGGACAAGCTGAATCAGCTGTTCAAAACCGACCGTCCTGCCTTTGAAGGCTTCTGGGATGATATCAATATCTTCATCAAATACGGCTGTATGAAGGAAGAAAAGCTGTATGATAAGGTAAAGGATATCCTGCTGCTGAAAACAACAGACGGCGTTTATGAAACCGTTGCCGAATATCTGGAAAAGAATAAGGAAAAGCACGAAAACGTGATTTATTTTGCAACCGACACCAATCAGCAGGCGCAGTATATCCGCCTGTTCAAGGAGCAGGGTCTGGAGGCTGCCATCATGGATACGCCTGTGGATAAGCCCTTCGTTTCCTTCCTCGAATATAAAAATCAGGACATCAAGCTGAAGGTACAGCGTGTCGATGCGGATATTGATTCCTTGCAGGAAAAAGAGGATGCCGAAATTTCCGAAGCGAAAAAGCAGGCAGACGAATTTGAAGCAAATCAGATGCAGGAGCTGTTCCGTGCGGCGGTTGCAAATGAAAAGCTGAATGTAAAGCTGGAAGCGCTGAAAGCCGAAAAGGTTTCCGCTATGATTCTGCTTTCCGAGGAATCCAGACGTATGATGGAAATGATGGAGGCTTACGCCAACAACGAAGAATTTAAGGCAATGTTTGCCAATATGAAGCCCGATGAAACTCTGGTGCTGAATAAAAATAATAAACTGGTAAAAGCACTGCTTTCCATGGCAGGCAAGGAGGAAAAGAAGGAGGATGCAACCCTTCTGTGCCATCAGCTGTATGATCTGCCCGCTCTTTTCCGTTTCATTTTTCCCGCTCTTTTCTTCCCCCGTTCTCATTGCAATTCCCTCTTCCCTTTGCTACAATGAATCCATGAAACACTCTCTTTACAACTCCATACCGAGCTGTAACGGAGCGCTCCGCGCGCGGGCTTTCTTTTGGGTCCTCTGACTCAGGAGAGGGCTTTTTTGCTTATTTTGCCCACGAGACCGATTTAACCACCACACTACGGGAATCGAGGTAATCCATATGTCCGACCGTATGCGCCCCATCCCCATCGGCAAGCTGCTTGACGGTATTTTTTCCGAGTACTTCTCCTCCGGCGCTGCTTTGACGTCGGCCAAATCCAAAACGAGGAGCCTGTCGTTTGGATCGAAATCGGAAAGACGTCAAAAGCGCGAGACCTTGTGTTTTGTTGCCTTTTACGCCCAAGTTTTAGGGAAAATGCCTTAATTCTGATGTTTTTAAACACGAAAATCCGAAAATAATCGCATTTTTAGCGATTTTTCTTAGCGGGAGCGCTTGCTTATTCGTAGAATCGGAGTTCGGAAACCAATGCCGCCGTCAAGTTTGTGATCCAAGCTCCGACGGACAGGAATTCGTTTGTAAGGATGAAACGGGTTCCCGCTCGCGCACCCCCGAAGCCTACCCTCAGCTCGGTCGATGAAGGTGACGCCGTAAATCCGCCCGGCGTCGTTTTCCCGGAAAACAG
>OKRT01000623.1_pt1 | contig 17027 bp, 20 predicted proteins | sample 1601111 | NCBI WGS metagenome assembly OKRT01 (sample SAMEA3541572, study PRJEB24748) | human gut metagenome | biome: human gut; feature: human-associated habitat; material: faeces | place: China | collected 2012 | reverse complement strand
GATTGACGGTCAGGCTTTTTTTGACAGGTAAATTCCTGCCGAATTATGTCGAAGCAGTCTTTGCTTCACGGCGGCTCCCTCCTAAAGCCGCCGTCACCATTGAAACAGGGTCGTCACTCTTTGGGCATAAGGAACGGCGGCCTTGATTTTGTCAAAGCCGCCGTAAGTGTGTTTAGGGCATGGCGATTGCCTGCTGAACGACGGCTTTTTTTCTTTTGCCGTCGTCCGGCAGATAGATCGCATATATCTATCAGTTATGATTGGTCTTGCAAGATGCTTTGTGCCTCATCCTCGCTTATGTAGCCGTATTGAACCATTCTCTGTACGACATACTCTTGACGCTGTTCCGCCAGCTCTGGGTTGGCTGTCAGCGAATAAACTGAGGGCGCATTGGGAATCCCCGCCAAGAGAGTACATTCATAATCCGTCATATCAATAGGGGCTTTCCCAAAATATCCTTGGCTTGCATCGTAAATACAGTAGTAGCCGTCTCCAAAATAGATAGAATTGACATACAGCTCTAAAATCTCATCTTTTGTATAGGTATTTTCCAAGCGGAATGCCATAAACATCTCGGCGATCTTGCGGATGAAACTTTTTTCCTGCGTAAAATACAGGTTTTTGGCAAGTTGCTGTGTTATGGTGCTGCCGCCCTCACGCAGGCTCCAAGAGGTCAGATTGTTCCAAGCAGCTCGTCCTATGGCAATCAGGTCAATTCCAAAATGCTGTTCAAAACGGTGATCTTCCACTGCCACAACGGCGTCCAAATAAATCTCTGGGATTTCAGCAAGGGTCGTATAATCGGGATCAGCTTGAATCTCGGCAACTTTTTCCTCAAGAGGTTGCTCGGCAAGTGCATCACGGTACATTTTATAACCAAATCCGCCCAAAACACCGCCAACAACGAGCATCGCAAGCATCACAAGCGCGAAGGAGCGAATTAGGAACTTTCTTATTCTTTTCATGCTGCACCTGCCTTTCCGTTTGAAGTAGCGCCTACATAGGCTTCGGCTTACGAATTGCCGCCGTATTGTTCCTGCACGGCGGCGGGCATTTCATCAAATTGCACTTCTGCCCAGGTAACAACACCACGGAATGGGGCTACCTTCAGGCATAAGTAGGCATCGTCAGTGAGAATTCGGCTCGTTTCAAAGTTCAGTTCTTTTTCGGCCCCGGTTTCATCGTAGGCGCTTAATGTGTAGCGATAATTCATCGCTCCGTGTGGTGCGATCTCGGTTACACAGTCGTTGTCAATTTGCGTGTAGTAATCGGCGCTTTTCTGCGTGGCAAGAAAAGCAACCGCGATAAACGCTACTACCAGGATAGCTATAACAGCAATGATGATTGTTTTTTTCTTTGCGTTCATAATGTGTACTCCTTACTCAATTTCGATGGATACGGTTCCTTCTGCCTGGTCGCCCCACACACCGATATAAGTGCTTGTACCATCAACTTCTATTGTGCCATCGTACTCACCGCTCTCCGAGAGAAGAATGGTCGGATCATCTGCTCCTGAGCGAAGAAAAACCGCTGCCTCGCCGTTTTCAAGCGAAAGAGAACAGGTGATGTGGATCGTACTACCCGCTTCGCGCTCCAGGGTAGTACCACCAAACAAAATCTCTGTACCTGTCAAATTGGAATACGTTGCTTCATAGGACCCCGTGTAATCATCTGCACCGTTCTCCTTGTGGCCTTGCAGTTTACTTTGGGGCGTCAGCGCAGCAGTCCCCGCATCATCAACAAGTTTGCCAAAGGCTTCTAAAATGCTGTCTTTTGCCTGGCCATCGTCAGCCTCAGATAAATCACCAAGAGCCTGATCAGCTCCATCCGCCAATCCGTTCAGTACAATATCTGTGCCGTTCGCCAATCCATTTAACACGGCATCCGTCCCGTCGGCCAAAGACTGCATGGCCGTCGAGCATCCAGACAAACTGCCGATACAAAAAATTGCGCAGAGAAGGGCACAGATTTTACCTGCATAGTTTAATTTTCGCATGAACTCTCTCCTTTCGTCAGGCGCGACGCCTGCCGCGTCCCTTTTTGACTTTTTTCTTTTTGTTATTGCCTGCTTTTTTGCTGGGGCGGGAAAGCAGTAAAATCGCCATCGTCAGAACCAGCACCGCCGCTATGCCTGCTGCTGCCAACAAAACGCTGGGAGCCTGCGTAGCGCCATTGTATTCCTGCATATCAAAACCGGCGAGGATCAATGCCGCCGAAAACGGATAAGCAGAGAGCAGGAAGCCGCTCTTGAAGAACAAGATGCAATACCCCAGGAAGAATGTCAGAAGCGACCCACCCAGGTAGGCTCCCCGCATCTGTCCAAAAATCAGGATCATCGGCATACAGACCAGGCTGGTATTGAAAGCGGCCGCAACCACCTGCGCGCCCTGCCGCAGCAGAACATCAGCAGAGAATCCATCCAGACCGGCGAGTGTGCCCGTCAGAACCGTTATGGCTACACTATAAATTCCAAACAGAATCGACAGGAAAATCGTGACGATTAGTTTCCCGCCCAGCAGCTTCGGGTAGGATACCGGCACGGTCAACAGATTTTTCATGGTGTCATTTGTGTTCTCACGGTCAATCAGCCAGCCGCCAATCATAACCAGCGAGATCGGCAGGAAAATCTGCGTGTTTCCCCAAATGACATTGGCAAACAGTTTGACAAAATCAAAGTTCTGGTCCCGCATCTCCGGGTTGATAATCAGCTGGGTGCCATATTGCACGACAGGGCACAGTGCCAGAGCTACAATACCAACCAGCAGGATCTGGCAGCGTCGCAGTTTGCGCCATTCCCCTTTTAGAATACTCCACATGACTTTACACCTCCTTAACAGCTCTGGCGCTTATAGACCAGTGCGATCAATGTCAGGAATACTGCCGACTCCAGGATAACGACCAGGAACGCTTGGGGCGTTGTCACAAAGTAAGGACTGATCCGCTCCATCAATTCCGTCATCTGTGCGCCGGATGTGTCCAGATACTGAAAGAACCAGCGGAAGGTCAGCGGTCCGGGTAACAGCGTACCTGGATTGAACCCAAACGGCTGCATGATGAAATAGTCGTTGGTGCCAAAAATATAATTGACCGCCGTGTAGAAGAACGTGATAATTACGGAGATAATGTAACTGCGGTTCAAAAGCACCACCAGGAGGACACAGGGCAGCGCCCCGGCCCACATCATGATCCCTTGTCCGATGCCTACAAAAAACAGTTCCCAAAAGCCGACCGGCTCCAGCCCGGAGACCAGCACAATCGCCAGATTGACCAGGCCGCCGACAGCCATAAACGCAATGGAAAACAGAAATAGCAGCGTCATCTTTGCCAGGGCCAGCGCGGGTTTGCTCACAGGAACGGTCATGAGATTCTTTAAGGTGTCGTTATCCTGTTCTTCAAAGAGCAGATTCGATGCCAGCACTACTACGGCAGGCATCAGGAGCAGATAGGCGCTCAACTGAAACAGAGTAGACATCAGGCGGTCCACCGCTTCCGCGCCACTTGAAAATTCCTGCATCTCCGGCAGAAACAGCGCACACCCCAGGGGAATCAAAGCCGAAATGGCCGCAGCCGCAAAGAACAGGGGCTTTCGTTTCAGCTTGGCAAACTCACAGCGCAAAAGTTTAAGCAATGCCCTCACCCCCTGTAACCTGCTTGAAGTAATCTTCCAGGGTGTCCTCATAGAGATGGGCTTCGGACACAGACAGCCCTGCGTCTACAAACAGCCGGACCGCCGCGCCAGTGTCCAACCGAAGGTCTCGGACCGTCAGCTCATTGGCACTGTCCACCTGGACATTCTGAATGCCAAGTTTGCTCTGAAGCAAGTTAGCAGCCAGCGCCGCATTGGAAACAGTAAAGCGGAAATATTTCCCGTTCTTTGCTTCCAGCTCCTTAAGGCTTTCTTCTTCCAGCAATACGCCGTGGTCAATGATTCCGATGTCATCGGCAAGCAGGGAGATCTCCGACAGGATATGGCTGGAGATCAAGATGGTTTTCCCGGTGGCGTCGCACAGTTCCCGGATGAAACCGCGCACCTCTGCAATACCGATAGGGTCAAGGCCGTTGATCGGCTCATCCAAAATCAGCAGTTCCGGGTTGTGCATGACAGCCAGTGCGATGGCAAGACGCTGCTTCATGCCCAGCGAATACTGGGAAAACAGCTTTTTGTCCCGGTACGGAAGGTTGACAACCTCCAACGCGCCTTTGATGTATTTGGGGCTTTTGAGTCCCCGCAAATCGGCAAAAATCCGAAGATTTTCTGTTCCCGTCAGGTTCGGATAAAACCCAGGCGACTCGATCAAAGAACCAATACGGGGCAGGATGTTTTTTTCGTTGCCGCGAAGCGGTTTGCCGAAAATCTTCACATCGCCGGAAGATGGAGCGGTAAGACCCAGCAACATCCGCATGGTGGTGGTTTTCCCGGCTCCGTTACGGCCCAGCAGGCCGTAGATACGCCCTTTTCTCACATGGATGGACAGATTGGATACACTGTTCTGTTCCCCGTATGTTTTGGTAAGGCCACGGGTTTCGATAACATAATCGCTCATGTGCGAATACCTCCTTTTCGTGATGATTTAAGCATACCATCCCAACCTTGAGATAACGCTGAGCCAACCTTGAATTATCTCTGAGATTTTAGACACAGAATAGGCATCCGACTTCCTTTGCGTTATAATGTAAATAAAGATAGGTGGTGAAATTTGCTTATGACAAATCACAAAATACTGCTGGTTGATGATGACCGTGATGTATTGGAGATGCTGCTCTCAATCTTCCGGCGGGCTGGATATACAAATCTAATAACCGCCGCATCTGGCGCTGAGGCATTACGGATATGGCAGAGAGAGCAGCCAAGTATGATCGTGTTGGATGTGATGATGCCGGACATGGATGGCTTCTCAGTTTTGAAAGAAATACGGCGCACAAGCCGGGTTCCCGTTCTGATGCTGACCGCTCGTGGTGAAGCGGAGGATCGCATCGAGGGGTTAGAGATCGGCGCAGACGACTATCTCGCCAAGCCCTTCTTACCCAAAGAATTACTGCTCAGGGTCGGCGCAATCTTAAACCGCGCTTACCCAAAGCAAAATGAAATGGTGGAACTTGCCGGAGCCACCGTGGATATGGCTAACGCAGAAGTTTGGAAAAACGGAGAGAAACAAACATTGACTGCCAAAGAGATGCAGCTTTTTGAAAAGCTGTATCAAAACGCAGGGCGGATCGTTACCACGGGTATCCTGTGCGAGACGATATGCGGGGAATTTTGGCAAGGGTATGAAAGCACCCTTTCCACCCATATCCGACACTTACGGGAGAAAATCGAGGAAAACCCGTCGAAGCCTGTTTCCCTTGTCACGGTTAAAGGGCTTGGCTATCGCCTTAATCTCAAGGAGGTGTCGCCATGAACGCCGTGCAGCGATTTTTCCGCCGCTATATTCTTTCCACGGTCGGGATCGTACTTTTATTTTTTGCCGTCAACATCGCTTTGCTCTTTGTAATCATCATTGCAGGGGGCATGAGTGGGGCTGATACCTCTTTTTCCGTCCGTGATTTCTCGGACCATGTAGTGCTGCAGGATGGGAAATGGGTCGCAGATGATACTGCCCTTTCCATGCTGCAAGAACAATCTGCCTGGGCAATGCTCCTAAATGAAGATGGCGATGTCATCTGGCAGCAGAGCCTGCCAGAAAAGCTGCCGCGTTCTTATACCAGTACAGAGGTGGCTTCTTTCAGCCGTTGGTATCTGGAGGACTATCCAGTTAAAATATGGACGCGTGCAGATGGCAAGCTCATGGTTGTAGGCTATCAGCCCGGAACGCTGGTAAAATATTATTTTTCTCTGGAATGGCCCTACATGGGGGTTTTACTTGGTGGAATTGCAGCGGTTTTTATCATCAATCTGCTGCTCATTATTTTCCTGATTTTGCGGAATACGCGGAAAGTCGAAAAAGCGATGACGCCCATTCTGCAAGGCATTCAAAATTTAAGTCACGGAAAAGCTTTGCATCTGGAAGAACAAGGGGAACTGGCTGAGATCAACGCCGGACTGAACCGGGCCGCAGGTTATATGAAGAAGAAGGACAACACAAGAGCGGAGTGGATTCGCGGCGTATCTCACGACATCCGCACACCGCTTTCGATGGTGCTGGGGTATGCCAGCGAGCTGGAAGATGACTGCGCCCTTCCACTGAACGCAAGAAAGCAGGCAGGGATCATTCGCCGGGAAAGCGAAAAGATGAAACGGCTGATCGACGATTTGAACCTGACTACCAAGCTGGAATATGCGCTCCAGCCCGTTCACTTCCAAGATGTGGATTGGGTAGAGACCAGCCGCCAGGCTGTCAGTGAAGTGCTGAATAGTGGTCTGGACAGCCGGTATGAGATCGTATTTGCCGAGATGCAGCCAGGGCGCTCGATCCACCTTTTGGGAGACGATGGACTGCTGCGGCGTATGCTGGACAATTTGATCCGCAACAGTATCACCCACAACCCGCATGGGTGCAGAATTTCCGTTTCTGTCGGAGAAGAAAACGGGCGTTGCCTTTGCACAGTTTCTGACGATGGCATAGGGATCAAGCCGGAACGTCTGAAAGTATTAAATCGCGGAGACGACATTACCAGTACCCAAGGCAGTGATGAAAAGAACGAGCATGGTCTTGGCTTAAAGCTGGTGATGCAGATCGTAAAAGCTCATCGCGGAACTGTCTCTTTTTCCGGCAGCACCCCACATGGGTTGGAAGTCAGAATCTCTCTGCCGACCCAGCCACTTATTTCATAAATCTCGGCAATATAGAACAAAACCCCGAAAGGAAAACAGATGAGCCAATATCTTGAAGCACTGCGGCAGGCGATGGTCATTTACCCGATGATCGTCGTCCTGTTTACAGTGCCATACATCGCATGGAGTTATCATAAATATGGATCGGTCCTCAGTTTACGGGTTCTGATCGTGTACAGCTTTCTTCTGTACCTTCTCTGCGTCTATTGCCTTGTCATTCTACCGTTGCCTACGCCAGAAAAGGCCGCCACTCTGCATGGGCATAAGGCGCAGCTTATCCCGTTTTCTTTTCTTGCCGATATAGTCAAGCAAGCAGAAATCCAACCTGGACAGCCTGCCAGCTGGCTTCACATTTTCACAGGCAGCGCCTTCTGGACAACCATTTTCAATCTATTTATGACGATGCCGTTTGGCGTCTATCTGAGATACTACTTTTGTTATCACTGGCGCAAAACATTACGGTTGTCCTTTTTATTATCTTTGTTTTTCGAGCTGACCCAGCTCAGCGGTCTGTATTTTGTCTATCCGGGCAGCTACCGCCTGTTTGATGTGGATGACCTGATCGTTAACACAGCGGGCAGCATGATTGGATTCGCTTTGGCCGGACCGGTGAGCCGTCTACTGCCCACCCGGCAAGAGTTGGATACCGTCAGTTTCCAACGGGGTGCTTCCATATCCTTTACGCGACGCGTTTTTGCCTTTCTGGCCGACATGGCTTGCCTGATCTTTGCATCGTGCATCCTGGCCGTGTTCGTAGTCCCGTTTGGAATTACCCTTTCCATTCAATGGCTGCCAGTTCTATTTCTTCTGTACTTTGGGCTGCTTCCTGCTTTTTGTCACGGGCAGACTCCAGGTAAGCGGCTGACACGAATGAAAATCGTGCAAGCGAACAGCGACACAGCGCATTGGTATCAATATTTTCTTCGGTATGGCCTGCTGATAACTGGTCTGGTCGGGGTTCCATACTGGTTGAACCGGCTGCTGTTTATTCTGATGAATGTATTGCACCTTGACAGCTTGGCGTCTCTTGTACTTCACGGATTGCTGGTCGGCGGGTATTTGTTCTGGCTGTTCTTTGCCGGAATTCGCATGGCCCTGCATAAACCCTTGTTCTACGAGCGATGGTCGAGGACAAAGTTAATAAGTACAGTAAAACGCACATAAAATCAGACTTTGTAATATTGCAAGATAAGGACGGGAGTGACTGGCAAGCGATGCTTGTGGCTATCCAGATAGCCCCACGCGCTTGTTGAGGGCCGCGCCCCCAAGCCCCCTTTGAACACAGATTTTCAATCTGTGGCTGCGCGTTCTTGCGAACGCTTTTGGCCATAGCCAGTTCACTGCTGGACGCGGCCCTGTGCGCCGAGATCAGCAAGAGCCGGGACGAGGTGAAACGCTGCGTCGAGTGCGGGGCCGTGTTCACGCCGAAGTCCAACCGGGCCAAATACTGCCCGGATTGCGCGGCGCGAGTGCGCCGGAAGAAAGAGGCTGAACGGCAGCGGCAAAGATACCTCCTGTCTACGCATTTAGGGCGGTGAAAGCCCAGCCGTGACAAGGTATTTCTGGCATGGTCGGCAGGCAGGCGGGACAGATTATCCAATCCCCGCCAGAACACACTTCTAAATGCGTAGAAAACAGCCCATGAGAAAGCGCCGGACGCGGCGGCCTGCTGGCCCTGCGCCCGGCGTTTTTTATGAACCAAATAGGTGAGAACAACTTGTTATTTCACATAGATTTCTGAAATCGTATCTTCCACACCATTGATTTGCAATCTTACATGGATTTCTCCATTTTCAAAATCATTTAGCGGATATTCAAGCGGTTCGGACAGATTTGTCACATCAACGGATTTCACCACCTCGCCCTGTACCAACCACAAAACAAGTGTTGTGCCCTCAGGCACCGTTCCGCAGGAAATATCAGCGTGAAGCATTTGGGTGTCTGCATCATCTATCATCATGTCCTGTTCTTCCACAAAACCATCGCTTGCACTTCTAAAATCCAAATTCCAGACACCATTCAGATAGGTGTTAGAGTTCATGCTAATTACACCTAAATTCCAAACACGGTCGTTAGAAGTAACATTTGTATTCACACCATTTCCCGTAGCAGCACTGACGATAAAGCCGGTCAAACACATCAGCATAAGCACCATGCTGACAATACCCGCAACAATCAATGTCAAATGATGGGTTCCCTGTTTTACCATAACACCATTAGCCTCCCTATTTTCAATATGTGTTCCACATTCCTCACAATATTTTGCTTTCATTGAAATTCGATGCCCGCAGGCAGGACACGTTGCTTTTATCTCTGAACGGCGCAGAAAGTAAATCAGCAAGCCAATAAAAGGGGTTGCGATAAAAACTACAATCGCCCATAACACCGGGTCATCGCCCCGCTTTTTGCAATCTTGATATACCCACGCCGCAAAGAAAGCAGCAGTACACAAGGCAAAAAGGATAAAGAGAAGAAGAAGAATGGGAAGTAGCATAGAAAGACCGCTAAAGCCATCACTTTTTAGAAAATACAGGCCAAACCGCAGGAAAATCAACAGCAAGATAACTGGAATACCAATATAAAGCGGAAGCCTGTTCTTTTTTGTATTATTCACGCCAATACACCTCTTTTCTCAACACGGATTGTTATATCCTCTTTCATATTTGTCCTTTTTACACCAACTATGGTAAGCAAAACGCCAGCCAGTCCAATGTAGAAACAGATACCAGCAGCAAAGTAAGACAAATATGTGTTGCTGATTACTATTAGTGCTACACCCGCCAGCATAATAAATGTAACTAAGTTCAAAATCATCGGCAAATACCAGAGAGAAAAACCGCGTGTGGCGGGTTGCTTTCGCATTGCCGCTTCTTTTTGATACAATGTCGCTTTCAGTTTGTTGTTCAACTCCGGGTCTGGTTCGTCAGCCAGTTTCATAGAAGCCCGGATGAGTTCATCCATTTCTGTATTGAAAAGGTCATTTTTCATATCCTGCTTCCTCCAATCTTTTCTTAATCAGACTTCTTCCCTTAAACAATCGGCTTTTTACCGTTCCGGGCGGTTTCTTAATGATTGTTGATATTTGCTCTACGGAACAATTAGAAAGATAAAACAGTGTCAGCGGTATTCGGATTTTTTCTGGTAGGGTTTCAATAATCCGATTAACTTCTGAAATCAATTCTTTCTGCAAGTAGCTTTCTTCAATACTTTCGTCGGAATGTAAGACTGTTTCTGCTTCATCATCCAAATTACTACATGGAGCAATCATATTTCGGCGGGCCTGCTTTCGTCTATCGCTTTTCCAAAGATTGTGTGTCAAGGAAAAAAACAGTGCTTTGGGATTTTGCCCCCAGTCAAGCGTCCATTCAGCTTCTAACGCTTTTAGAAAAGTCTGTTGATATAAGTCCTCTGCTTCTGATTTGTCCATACAGAGTTTCAGGCAAAATCTATATATATCTGTACCGAACTCATCAATACACTTCTCGATTTCTCTTGCGTCCAATGTTTCACCTCCATTGCCCGTTCACCCTATATTCGCCATGACTTTATATGCGGTTCACTTTTTTCAAAATAATTTTTACAGGTAAAATGCCGAGGCGAAGTAGGTAATTTCACTCCCGGCATGAAAAGACTGATTTCTTAATAGTGTTCAAACGAGTTTTTTTATTATATTTCATTTGCTCGAAGAACACAAGGCAGGAAATATGAATAATAGAGTGTAAGTACAGACCGTATTCAGCGGCAGCCACGCGTCGGAAGAACGCAGCCGAATGGCAGGAGAAAAGATACCTCTTGTCTACGCATTTAAGCCACTGAAAATCCTGATATTTCGGAGCTTTTCCGACATGGTCGGCGGGCAGGCGGGACAGATTATCCAATCCCCGCCAGAAATGGCTTCTAAATGCGTAGAAAAAAACTTCCGCCGCTGGTATTTCTGCCGGTTCTGTGTTATGCTGATACAAGCATAAAAAAGACAGGAGTGGACAGGATGGCCAAACAGGAAATGTTGCTGGACAGCGCCACGAGCAGGGCCGCCGTCGCGGGTGAGAAGTGGGCCATGGAAAAGGTGATTGAACACTATGCCCCCATGATCGACGAGCTGGCCGTGGACGAGGATATGAAACAACACTTGATTATGAAAAGATTCATAGCCCCTGAAAGCCTTGATTATACTGGGGTTGAGCCGATTTGAACGTATAAAGTTGACACTACCAAAACTTATTTAGGGGTGATACAATGAAAATTAAAAAAAGCAAAGTAAAAATCTTTTGCATTGTGTTAGCCGGAATGATAGTGGTTGCAGCACTCTTTTTTTATATGGCGCTGTTCAAAGGCTTTTATGCTTCGAGTGATAAGCCCATAGGTGATTATTCTGGCCCAGCGGATTTTGATTTTCTTGGTAGAAAAGAAATATATCACGTTGTAGCAAATAAGTATGGTGAACCAATTTTTGAAAATTCTTCGGGTGCATTTGACGAAGCAGAGGCCGATTATGGCGATGCAATACAACTTATTTATGATACTTTTGGGAATGAATATGATCTAGGCCCTTTTAACGAAAAAAACTATCAAATGTACATGACTTTAGGATGGCAGCTACCAACCGATGATGAAATTGTGCGAAAACAAGGGAGCGATTTATCCAAATTCCTTGATATATATGAGAATAGTGAAAAAAGATGGTTTTTAACACCTATTGGCTGGGTTCGTGAAGCTCCATAAAAAACAGCGCCGGACGCAGAGACCATATAGCCCCCGCGCCCGGCGCTTTGCTGTACCAAAGTTGTCAACGATTCTTCTTCTGCTCACGTTCTTTCTCAACCTGCTTTTCATCCTCAAAGCCCATAACACGATCCACATTGTTCTTGACCGTCAGCAGCTCCCGCATGGCGGCGCGGGCCTGCCGGTACTCGGCGTAAGCCTCTTTCTTGTCTGCCAGCAGCTTGGCGTACTCGGTCTGAAGCTCCTTGACGGTGGGCAGCTTTTTCACGTTCAGCTCTTTGAACGCCTCCTTGGCGGCCTGGTGCAGCAAGATTTCTTCCTCATGCTCCTGCCGGAATTTTCTTGAATACCCGGCCTTGCGGTAGGCCACATAGGTGTCGCGGGTCTTGGCATAGTTGACGATGTGGGTGCGCAGCACGGCGATCTCGGCCATGCGCTTCTCGGCGGCCTTGATCTGGTCGGACAACGCATGGTAACGGGCCGTCGCCTCTGCCGTTTTTGCTTCCAGATCGGCATAATCCAGCAGTCCGTGTTCGGACAGGTAGTTGAGGGTCTGGGCCATCTGTTTGAGGTTGAACACCTTGGCCCAGCGGGCATACCCGGCACCTTTCCCGGCCTGCAATTTTGCCTGGATGTCCACCAGCAGATTGACCCTGGGCGGGGCGGCCTGCGGGGCAGGCTGTTTGCGGGGCGTATGCTCTTTCTGGCCGGAGAGAACTGCCAACAGATCGTCCAGCGTGTAGCCGCCCCCCAGCCGGTCAAAGCGGACGTTGTTGCCCCAGCCCTCCGCGCTGATGGAGATGGTTTTGCCGCGCCGGTGAACGGTAAAGCCGTCCTGCTCCAGCAGGCGCAGCAGCTCCTCCAGGCTGGCAGGTTTCTGTGCCAGCGCCCGGTCAATGGCCCGGCGCAGCAGCTCCTTATGGGAGGGCTTCGCCGCATCGCCCAGCCACTTGTTGTAGCTCTGCCCGCGCCGCTTGGGAGCCTCCACAATGGAGTAGCCGTTTTCGATGCAGATGGTATCGCTCAGGCGGTGGACAGCGCGGGTGCTGCCCCAAAAGTTGCGGAACTTGCGGTCACATTCCAGTGTGGTGGAGTTCCATATAATATGGTTGTGGACGTGAGCCTTGTCGATGTGGGTACAGACGATGAAAGCGTGCCTGCCCTTGGTGAAGCGCCGAGCCAGCTCCACGCCCAGTCGGTTGGCTTCCTCCGGCGTGATCTCGCCCGGCACAAAGGACTGCCGCAGATGGTAGGCGATCACGTCGTCCGCACCGCGCACCCGGCCGGTGCGGGCGGCGTAGGTCTGCTTGTCCAGCAGGAACTGCGCGTCGGCCACGCGGCTGTCACATTGGTAGCTGGTGATAAGTCTGCCGTGGTCGGTCTTTTCTGGATTTTTCACATAGTCGATGATGTCGCTGATCGCCTTTCCGACCGTGCGGCCCTTGCCAGCGTGCAGTGGTATGATGCGTGTGGTGGCCATGTGGGGGTCCGCCTCCTTTCCAAAAAAATAAGCGGCCTGCTTATCACAGACCGCATCGGTTTACTCTATATCAGTTTCCTCGTCCATATAAAAATCGAAATCTTCCTCAAAGCCATCTTCCAATTCATCCAGTTCTATCCTGGGCGGGAACCGCATTTCATACTGCTCCGTTGCCAAGGCCCGCACGGCATCCCGCTTGTCCTTCATCCGTTTCTTCAACCACGAAAGTTGTTCTTTGGATAATCGCCAGGGAAGGTTGACAAGGCGGGTAAGCGTCATTTCTTCCGCCTGCTTTTCTGGCGGGAGGGCGGCGCAGGTTTTACAGATGTGCGCGGCATGGCCTTTGCCGGAAAACTTTTCGTTTGCCTTATACTCGCCACAGACCTTGCAGTAGTGTCCACGCTTTTTCATACCGTGCCCTCGCAACGAGCGAACAGTTGACGGACCGCAGCCATGACCGTATCCCAGCCAAGGTCGGACGCATAGGAGAACTTTTGCTGATAGGCCGCCCACAGGTCCTGCATGACCGGGCTGTTCTCCACTTCATCAAAGACCTCGGCGGCCTCGGCCAGATGGCGCTCGGTGCCGCGCTTGTGGGCTGTCGCCAGCAGCGCGTCATGGAGAACGTGCCGGTCCAGAGTGCTGCCATAGAGTTGTTGCAGGATGGCGATGTCGTAAAAATCTCTCATACGGGTGTTGGTCGTGGTGCGGGTGATGATGGTTTCCAGCTTTTCGGCCAGCACGGTCTCCAGGTTATAGGCCCAAACTTCGATGGAGCGGTCCTCCAGCATGAGCTTGAAGCTGTACCGCACCTCTTTAGGGGTGATGGCGTCGCCGGTGGAAATGTCGATTTTCAGCGGGGTGCGCACCCCGTCAAAGAGCGTTGTCATCGTGACCCGGATGCCGGGATATTCCGCTTCATCCATGATTTCTGAAATGCTTTTCACCTGGAAGGTAACGCCGTCATCAATGGGAACAGCGATGATCTCGGCCATCATGTTCTCCACATCCTCGACACTGACGTTGGCCCCCTTGACCGTTGCGTCCAGGTCCATCGTAGAGCGGGCGTCCAGACCGACCATCGCGGCCACCAGCATCCCACCCTTGAGGATGAATTTGTCCCGGTAGGACGAGAGAGAAATGCGTTCCAGAAAACGCTCCATCATATAGTTGCGCATCAAAACCTGCGCATCCGCAGCATTTTTCTTTGACAGGTTACGGATCAAATCTTTCAGCTGTCTGGCTGTCTTTATCATAGGAGTACCTCCAAATACTGGCGTAAAATCTTCTCGACCCGGAACAGCTTGGCATAGCGCACCAGCGTCCGCAGGTCCTTATCTTTCCGGCGGGCATACGCTTTCAAAGCGTCCTGGAATGTCTGCATCTCGATATGGCTCCGGCTGCGCAGCACATCGCAGATCGTCCGTTCCATATCATAGACCGGCACATCGTGACCGAAGGGGGTCTGCGCGGTTGTCAGGCCGACCTCATGCAGCTCCGCCTTGATGGTAAAGACCTGAACGCCCTCGTCCTTGAGCCGGGTCGGATTGTAGCCCGTCTTGACCGTAATGGAATAGGCCAGCGGCTCCCGGTCGGTCAGGTCATGGAAAAACAGCGCCGTTTCATGGGAAAAAACTGCCTGCGGACAGCGAAGATGCAGCAGATACATGGCGTCCACCCAGGCGTCTTTGGAAAGATAAATCCCATGCGCCGCCTGTTCCAGCCCACGAGACTGCACGAATTGATAAAAAACAGGTTTTGAGATCCCGGCCGCGAGGACCTGCCCGGTGCGCAGCATCCCATCCTGACGTTCCATCAGCTGGTCCAGCTGTTGAAATTGGCTCACGTTCTTCACCTTCCTTTCATGCTAATATTATACGCAAAATTAGCACGAAAGTAAAGTCAAAAAATTGCCGGGCACTCACTCCCGGCAATTCTTCGCTTCCTATTCAGCCATACACCGCGTCCTGGATCGCATACCGCAGGTCCTGTACCTTGCCCACCAGCCAGACGGCGGCCATCGGCAGGCCCAGCGGGCTGACCAGGAAGGCGATCACCAGCAGGATTACGCCGTTTTGCGGCGAGTAGGTCACAAGCACCGCGATCCCCAGCAGCGCCACCACTGTGGAGGCCAGGCCGAAGATAAAGCTGGACACATACAGCAGCCCGAAGCACAGCCAGGTGAACAGCGTCAGCGCCAGCACTACCGGCGCGGCAAGGATTTTCAGCCCCAATTTCAAAATAAACAGCACCGCTCTCATTTCAGCGCCTCCTTCCGCCAGTCCAGGTATGGCTGGCACAGTTCCTCTACGGCCTTTTCGTCCGCCTCTGTCACCTCCCGGCGCCCCCGCGTCCGGCAGATCATGGCAAAATCCTGAAAATCCGAGAGAAGTATATCGAACAGTTCCTCCGGGGTCCGGCAGAGAATGCCATCCACACAGTAGCGGGAATCCTTGTCCCAGGTCAATCGGACATAGCCGCGTTTACAAGGGAGAACTTCTTCCTCCGGGTCGCGCAGCAGGTATTCTTGAAAAATCTCCAAGACGTTTTCAAACGTCAACATCAGCCATCACCTCGTTTCTGACTCCATTATCAAGCACAACCCGCCAAAACGCAACGATACCGACAAAGAAAAAAGAGGGAGGCCCGGCGATGCAGCCCGCACGCGCCGGACCTCCCTCACAGCCGGGGCGTATGCCCCTGTCACGACAGCTTTGCCAGCTGGGTCAATACCTGATGTACCCCATCCCACAAAGCCTCTTGCCGCCGGGATATATCCTCCAGGTCAGCGTCGTAAATGCGCCCGGTTTCATGCGCACGGCGGGCCAGCTGGTTCAAGTTGTTGCCGGAATAGCGCATCAGGGACACCAGCTCCTTCAGTTCCGGCAGTTCCAGGCGCACCACATAGCCGTCCAGGGCCATCTTGCGCAGGTAGGCTTCCCGGTTCTTTGTCCCCAGCTGGGCCATCTTCTGCTCGATCAGCGCCAGTTCTTCCGGCGAGACCCGGAAGTTCAGCTGTACTTCCCGCTTGCGCTTGGGGGCGCTCACCGTTCCGGCTCCTTTTTCTTATGGATGTGAGCTTTCTTTTCAGCGGGGCGCGGCTCCTGTTTCAGTTGGCGGCGGACAGAGCGGCGGGGCGGGCGCAGATCCTTGCTGCGGTCCTCGCTGGCCAGGATGGTGATATAGGTGCCGGGCAGGTCCTTCATGCCGGTGATCGCCAGACTGCGGAATGGCAGCAGCGTCATCAGCTGGTCGTGGGCCTGGGAACCTGCGCGGGCCAGAAAGTCCGGCGAAACGCGGGCTATATAGTGGGTGCCGTGGGGGCTGTTGGGCGTATCCGGCGCACGAAGCTCCTGCAAGAGCCGGGCGGCCTCGGCGCGGATTTCCTCCGGCGTCAGCGGCTGGAGCCGCAGATAATCCTGCCGCGCCTGGCTTAAGAACAGATCGACCAGGCCGGAGTGGCTGTCCACTACAAAGTCCAGATTGCGTTCGCCGCCGAAGCCGTCCGGGTTGGATGGGATGTCCACCGTCTTTGCCCACGCCTTGTTGGCCGGGCTGAAACGCTCATCCCAATCTTTCTGCTGTACGGTGTTTGCCAGCACATAGAGGGTGCGGGTGTAGCCGAACTGCTCGATCACCTGGGGCACCGCATCCTTGTCCAGCCGGTTGTCCCGGTAATGTTCCGAAATGGATGCCTCAATGGCCTCCTTGCAGGCGATGTTGGCGCGGCGGGACGCCCGGTACAAATCCAGGTCGCCCTGTTCGCGGGCATAGGCGGCGTCGTGCCGGTAGAGCGGCAGTTCCCGCTGGGCGTCCAGCGCCGCCTCGGCCCGCTGCTCAATGCTGTCCCGCACCACATCCATGTAGGAAGTCTCCCGGTCAGAAAACTCCTTGTAGACATCGGCCAGCGGGGACGGCGACGCCAGCAGCGCGGCGGCCCGGCTTTGTGGCAGGTCCAGCTCCTCCATCGCCATCAAAATATCCTCCCGGACCGTGTACTCATAGGTATGCTTTAGAATTTCCTCCGGGGGCTGGCTTTTCAGCCAGTCCCGG
>OKRT01000622.1_pt1 | contig 17045 bp, 17 predicted proteins | sample 1601111 | NCBI WGS metagenome assembly OKRT01 (sample SAMEA3541572, study PRJEB24748) | human gut metagenome | biome: human gut; feature: human-associated habitat; material: faeces | place: China | collected 2012 | reverse complement strand
CGTTGAACCGATTTTGCAATCGGTTCAATTGACGAACACGGTTCGCCGCTACATTTTAATATCCACACAAAAACAGGCTGTACGCAATCTGTACAGCCTGTTGCTTTATGGCTTTCTTGTGCCGCAACCGCATGTTCCGACATAATTTTGATTTATCTTTCCACACTTTGGACATTGCCAAACATCGGTTTGAGCTGAAATCGGTTCAAAATTCGGCTTTTGACAACTACAGTTTGAGCAGTATCTTATGTTGGCAGGATTTGAATTTCCGCATTTCGGACACAGCCATTTTGTACTTACTTTCGTTTTTTCGCGGCTTTCTTTTGTAATATAACTGTCAAATGCTTTATTTGCCGATGCGTTTACTTTTTGAATTGCACATGCAAAAATTATTGCAATTATTTCGAGAAATGCCGCAATCATCATACCTGTGAGATTTTCATCACGGTGATGATCTATATAAGATGATACATTCATTATAAATACGATTGTTGAAACAATTTCTAGAATAATAAATATAACTATATATACCATTCGTTCAGGGTGCTTTGCGCGGAAATCGGCAATAAATTCTTCTTTGTTTTTTATTGGTTCTTCATGCTTTTCGGTATGCTGTACATTATAATTTTGATTTGCATTTTGATTAGAAAAATTATCTGATACAACATTTCCTATTTGTGCGCCGCAGTGCTGACAAAATACACTTCCGTCAGCAATTTGTTTGCCGCATTTTTGACAATACATAAATAATTCCTCCTTAAAATTACTGTGAAAATTCACAGCTTATATAAGAATTATAATGTAGATTTTCACACTTGTCAATTAAAATTCTAAAATTTCTCATAATTTTAAACTATAATTCGCAAAATATTTATAATTAAATTATTAAAGGTATGAGGTGATATTATGATTGGTGAACGCTTACAGGAACTTCGCAAAGACCACGGCGTGTCGCAGGCACAGCTTGCGGAGCTTTTGGGTGTGTCACACTATACGATATCATCGTACGAATGTAACCGCAGTGATCCCGATGATAATTCAAAAATAATCATTGCAAAACTTTTTAATGTGTCGGTTGACTATCTCATCGGTCTGATTGACGAACCGCTCTCGTTTAACCGCAACATTCGCTCTGTTTCTCTTCCGCAGTCATTTACAAAAGAGGAATGTGGCGATGTGCTTGACTATATAAAGTATCTCGAATTCAAAAAGAGTAAAATTAATGAATAAAAACACCCCTTATCCGCGTGTGAGATAAGGGGTGTTTTGGAATTTGTTGGTGTTAATGGATTTCATAAAAGAACTTGAGTAGGATATAATATGTTTGAAATTTATTATTGGGGAACGAATTAGGCTTTAAAATGCAAAAATGTTCCCCAAGGTGCATTGACTGTTGGGGAGAATTGTATTATACTTTTACAAGAGAATGTACCCCAAAGGAGAATTATAATGGCTGCAAAATACAATGAAATACAAGAGTTACTAAGAAGCCGTGCTGACCTTAATGCAAGGTTAAATTTAATGCCGTATGACGGAACTCCCGAAATTAAAAAACGAGGTAATGAAAAATATCTTTATGTGAGAAAGCGTGTTGCAGGAAAACAGACATCAACTTATGTAGGTGCATATACGGAAGAATTATATAATTTGCTCCTCCGCAATGCCAGAGAAGCCCGTGAAATCAGGAAAGAACTTCGCAGTATAGATAAACAACTTGCAAATGCGGGATATTCAGAAGATGAACTTTCTTCTGATGTTATAAACAATATTGCGTTTGCCCGTGCAAATATGAAAATGAATATATATGATCAGGCTGTTCTTGAGGGTGTTGCTACATCATTCCCACAAACTGAAGAAATCATAGATAACGGTAAAATTTCCGGTGTGACTGCAACAGATGTTCAGAAAATTTTGAATTTAAAACACGCATGGGAATTTATTTTGGATCGTGATGTAATAGCAAGTCGTTCCGATTACTATATGCTCAGCCATATAGCAAGAGTTGTTAATGAAGGATTTTTTGCGGAAGGCGGAAGAATTAGAGGAGTTCCGGTTACTATCGGAGGTTCTTCATATGTTCCACCGTTGCCTAATGAGTTGGATGTAAAAGAAAAAATCCGTGAAATTATAGAAGAAAGTGATGAAGTTATCAATACGGCAATTAAGTTGTGCCTTTATTGTATGAAAACACAAATATTTCTTGACGGTAACAAGCGTGCCTCTGTAATTTTTGCAAATCACTATCTTATTTCACACGGTGGCGGATTTCTGGTGATTCCTGAAAAGGAAGTGCCTGAATTTAAAAGACTGCTTGTAAAATACTATGAGGGTGAAGATATAACCGTAATTGCAGATTTTATGAAAAAGTATTGTTGGAAAAAGATAGAGTAAAAACAAAAAAAGAAAGTACCCGTTTGAGTACTTTCTTTTTTGGTGCGCCAACAGGGACTCGAACCCCGGACCGACCGGTTATGAGCCGGTAGCTCTAACCAACTGAGCTATTGGCGCGTATTCTGTTTTCATTTGACAAATCGTTTATGCAATGTCAAATATCGTAATCAGCTTACGCAAAAAATATTATATCAAACTTTCCTTTGATTGTCAATGATTTTTATGCCGTAATATTCATTGTGGTTTTGCACAGTAAATTCAAATAAACTTACTTTTCACTTGTTCAAATCAACTGCTTGTGTTATAATTGCCTTATACGGACGGTGAAGATACACTTGACCGAAAAATAATTTGGAGGTTTTTAATATGGCAGAAATAAAAGCGTTCAGAGGAATGCGTTACAACACGGAAAAAGCAGGCGAAATTTCTCAACTTTGCTGTCCGCCTTATGACATCATAAGCGAGGAACAAAGACTCGGTTATATCAGTGAAAACGAGTATAATATCATTCGGCTTGAGCTTCCGAAAGAGGGCGAAAACCCGTATCAGACAGCAAGAGAAATCCTTGATATGTGGCGGAACAGGGGCGTTCTTGTGAGCGAGGACAAGCCTGCAATCTATGTTTATGAGGAAGAATTTACGGCTTACGGCGAACGCAAGAGCATCAAAGGTATCATCGCCCGTGTTCATCTTGAAGAGTTTGAAAAGGGAATCATTCTTCCGCACGAGTTCACTCTTTCAAAGGCTAAAGAGGACAGACTTAATCTTATGAAGGCAACAAACTGCAATTTTAGTCAGATTTATGCCCTTTATATGGACAGCGAGCATACAACTCTTGCAACAATTGATAATGAATCTAAGGACACACCAAAGCTTGAATTTACCGACGGTGAGGGTGTTACTCACAGACTTTGGATTGTTACGGATGAAAATGTAATCGCAAAGCTTTGTGCAGATTTTGCCGACAGAAAGCTCTATATTGCAGACGGTCACCACCGCTATGAAACCGCTCTAAACTATAGAAACTACTGCCGTGAAAACGGTCTTTCAAAGGTTGGCGATCCCTGTGATTATCAGATGATTTACCTTGTTGACATGGAGCATCCGGGACTTGTTGTATTCCCGACACACCGCCTTGTGCGTGATTTGCAGGACTTTAATGTTGAAAAAGTTCTTGACGGCTGCAGGGAGTATTTTGATGTGACCGAAATGAACGGCACGGACAATATGGAAAGCGAGCTTGCAAAGCTCTATGACGAGGGCAAAAAGGCATTCGGATTCTATGTCGGAAACGGAAAATGGTACAGGCTTGTGCTGAAAAATCTTGACATTATGGACAAGCTTCTTCCCGAATTGAGCGAACCGTCAAGACAGCTTGATGTTACCGTTCTCCATTCACTTGTGCTTGAAAGAATTTTCGGCATTGACAAGGAAAATATGGCAAATCAGATTAACCTTACATACACAAAGTTCTTCTCAGAGGCTGTTGAGGGCGTTGACAACGGCAAGTTCCAATGCTCGTTTGTGCTTAATCCGACAAGAGTAACCGAAATCCGTGATGTTGCCGCCGCCGGCGAAAAGATGCCGCAGAAGTCAACATATTTCTATCCGAAGATGATTACGGGCATGGTTATGAACGATATCGGAGTTGAATAATGAACGAAAAGATGCGTAGAAAAGACAGGGAAACTACCGAAGAAAGAGCCTATGAAATTCTTAAAAACGGTGAATACGGCATTTTGTCAACAATCGGCGAGGACGGCTATCCCTACGGTGTGCCTGTAAATTTTGCCGTTGAGGGTAACAAAATTTATTTTCATTGCGCTCCGAATTCGGGCTTGAAACTGAAAAATATTGAATACTGCAACAAGGTTTCGTTCTGCACGGTTCAAAACAACAGAATTGACGGTGCAAAACTGACTTCAAAATACGAAAGTGCGGTTGTGTTCGGTACGATTGCAAAATCGGTTAAAAACAGGAACAGAGGTCTTGAACTGATTGTTGAAAAATATGCTCCCGAATTTATCGAAAGCGGAAAAAGGTGCATAGAAAAATCGGGCAGTATGACAGGCGTTTATGAAATCACAATCGAAAAAATCACGGGCAAGGAAAATAAATAGTTTATTTATAATTGTTTATGGGCAGAATATGAAAGAGGTGAGTATATGAAAATTCTTGTTGTCTTTACGGGCGGTACAATCGGCTGTGTGCGTAAGGGCGAGGTGCTTTCGCCCGACAATGAGCAGAAATATATGCTCACGCAGATGTATCTTGACAGGTACGGCGATGTTGATTTTGACACGGCTGAGCCTTATACCGTCCTCAGCGAAAATCTTGAGGGCTGTCACATGAACCGGCTTGCCGACTGTCTGCAAAGCTATGATTTGAACAGCTATGACGGCATTGTTGTAACTCACGGAACGGACACTTTGCAATACACCTCTGCATTTCTTGCTTATATTTTTGACGGCTTAAATGTGCCGATTGTGCTTGTTTCGGCAAATTATCCGCTTGATGACAGCCGTTCAAACGGCTTTGAAAATTTTGTCGGTGCGATTGACTTTATAAAGTCGAGCAGCGGAAACGGTGTTTTTGTTTCGTATAAAAACGCCGATTTACCCGTGACAATTCACAGAGCGTCAAGACTGCTTGCACATTCGGCATACAGCGACGAACTGCACAGCATTTTTGACGAAAGCTGCGGCAAAATTCAGAACGGAATTTTTGTGAAGAATACCCGTTATAAGGCATTAAAAAGCGAGTTCGCTTTTGATGAAAGCACCCGACTTTCGGATAACAGCAATGTGCTGAAAATTTACGCAACGGTCGGTATGCAGTATCCTGAAATTACGGAAAATGTAAAAGCCGTTTTACTTGAGGGATTCCATTCGGGGACGCTGAATACAGACGGTAAGGCTTTGAACGACTTTTGTCAAAAAGCAAAAGAAATGAATATTCCCGTATTTTTGACGGGTGCGTGCAAGGGCTTTTATTACAAAAGCAAGCTGAAATTTGACCGGCTTAATATAAAAGCTCTGCCTCCTGCATCTCCGATTGCAATGTACATCAAGCTGTGGCTTTTGCCGAAAAGTGAATTTGACAAGGCATTTTTGCCCTGTGCAGAAGATTTTTAATGACCAAAACAATTTCTAATATTGACTTATAAAAACAAATTCTTCATCTAAAAATTAAGGAGGAAAAATGAGAAAAAGTTTGGCATTGACAATTTCGTTAATTATTGTGTGTCTGTTTGCAGTAGGTTGTTCACAGGGCGATTTGAAGCCGAACGACAGTATTGCAACTGAAATAAGCAAAATTCAGAATACCGAAAAGGGAATTTCGCTTGATTCATATGCAGACAGTTGGGATAAGGTTATTATTGATTCGTCATATGATGTGAAAACAGCTGTCGAAAATCTAAAAATCAAAAATGCCGAAAAACTGTCGGTTACAGGTGTTGACGATACATTGGTCATTGCTTTTATCAAAGATAATTCAATTACCGAATACGCTTTGATTGATAACAAAAACAAAGAAGTGTTTGATATTCTTTTTGATTATATGTATCAAAACACAAACAAAATTTATACTAAAGGAACACTGTTTGAGAAAAATTAATAAAACCGCATAAATAAAAATAAGGACAAATGACTTGATGACTGTCATTTGTCCTTTTAGGTTATTGTATTAAATTATTCGTCTTTGCTTTTATCTTTGAAATTATCTTCTGTGATGTTGTAGGTTGCACCGACAACTTCCTGAGTAAGATACTTTTCGTTTTCGGCAAGCTTTTCCGAACGGTTGTCTGCCTCCTCATTTTCTTTACCCGGCCATTTCTTGTAAACCACCTTGAGAAGAATAGGTGTTGCAAGCGATGAAACGATGATGAGAATAATAATAGGAGCAAAAAACTGCGGTGCCATAAGACCTGTGTCAAGTCCCTTCTTGGCAACGATAAGACCAACCTCACCACGGTTCATCATACCTACGCCGATTTTGAGCGAGTCGGGCATATTGAATTTGCAAAGCTTTGCCGTACCGCCGCAGCCGATAACCTTTGTCAAAAGTGCAACTGCAACGAGTGCAATTGAGAACCAGAGCATTGAAAGGTTGAAATCGTTAAAGCTTGTCTGAAGTCCGATACTTGCAAAGAATACAGGTCCGAAAATCATGTACGAGCTGACATCCATCTTTCTTTCGATGTACTGTGAATCCTTGATGTTACAGAGGATAATACCTGCAACATATGCGCCTGTGATGTCTGCAATTCCGAAAAATTCTTCCGCACAATATGCACACGCAAAGCAGAGAACAAGGCCGAAAATCGGGATTCTTCTTGAGTGCGGCCAGAGCTTGTCGAGCCACTTGAAGAGAAAATAAAGTGCAAAGCCGAGTATAAATGCAAGAACAAAGAAAAGTACAATGTTGATGCAAACGGACGCAGGCTGAACATCGGGGCTTTTGAAACCGATTACAACGGTGAGAAGTACGATGCCGATAACATCGTCTATAATTGCGGCTGAAAGAATTGTTGTTGCAACTCTTCCTTTCAGGTGTCCCATTTCTTTAAGAGCCTGAACAGTAATACTAACCGAGGTTGCCGCAAGGATTGTTCCCATAAATACAGCCTCAAGCATCGCAAGGTCGCCTTCACCAAAGCCGAATCCAAGGTAAACAGCCGCACCGCCTGCAACCGAAACGATTACACCGGCAAACGCAACAAGCAGGGCAACGGGTCCTGTTTTGATAAGCTCTTTAAGATCCGTTCCCAGACCTGCCGAGAACATCAGCAATATAACGCCGATTTCAGCCATACCTGAGATGAACCCGTCATACGAAACAAAATTAAGCATACAAGGTCCTACGATAAGACCTGCAATAATCTCACCCACAACCTGCGGTGCGCCGAGCTTTCTGGCAACAATACCGAGAAGCTTTGCCGCAACAAGGATTATGGCAAGATTCTTCAGAATGTCAAGTGTGTTAATTTCCATAACTTCTTTTTCGGACAGACTTCAAACGCCTCCTAAACGGCAGTCTGACCGACTCTCCTTTCTCTCTTATAAAACCGAATATATTCTATCACAATCGACAGCGATTTTAAATAAATATTTTGAAGTTCGGCAAAAGTTCGACAAAAATCGCACTTTGCACAAATTAATGAATAATACATCTTGAAAAATATGCAAAAAGTCTTTTTATGTATTATTGCTTTTAAGGGTTGGAATGCTTGCTTTTATGAGTTTTGTCATATGCTCGGAAATCACTGAAACCGATTCAATAAGTTCATCCGAATAATCGTTTGTGTTCTCTTGATTTTCAACAAAGGCATAGTATCCGCCGTAGATTGCGTAGTCAAGAAGTGTGCAGAATTTTTTATCGTTTATATATTCCGGGCAGTTCTCGAAAATCATATTTTTCAATGATTTTGAAAGCTTTACTATAAGATTGGGATGTTGTGAACCGGAAAAAACCGTGTCTGTCAGTGCCTTGTTTTCGGTCATTGCACCCAGAAGATTGCGATAAAATTTTACGGGCTCGTCAATCATCATCTGCGGATTGCTTATGGTACTTACAATGCCGTCAACTACCTCGCTTTCAATTTTATCCGAAAGGTCGAACATATCTTCATAATATGTGTAGAAGGTAGATTTATTGATAAGTGCTTTTTCACAAAGCTCCTTAACGGTAATTTTGCGCAGTTCTTTTTTTGAACGCAGATTTACAAATGCGTCAAAAATACTTTTCTTGCTTTTAATAACTCTTATGTCCAAAGATAATCACCTGATTTTAAAATTAGTCGGTTTTCCAACGAAAGTAGCGTAATTGTCGCTTGTTTTTGCCTTCGTTATTGTATATTATAACAGTATGGGATAAGTGTGTCAAAAATAAAAATTACGGCTGAAACACGCATTCCCTGAATATTTTTTGGAACGATTTTCACAGCAACTGACAATATTTCAGACAAACCGACAAAATTATTTACATAAAAATCGTTTTTACCACTTGTATATTTGGTGAAAATATATTATACTATACTTGTCTTATTGAAGAACTGCCTACAATCGCAGAAAAGAGGGTTACTATGGCTTTTAAAATTAATGACGAAAGAGCGCCGCTTGATCAGTTTTTACAGGGCGAATCTGTTCGTGCTTATGAATTTTTAGGCTCACACTTTGTGAACTGGGACGGCCGTCAGGGCGTTGTTTTCAGAGTATGGGCACCGAACGCATTGTCCGTTTCGGTGGTCGGTGATTTTAACGACTGGAGCAATGACGCAAACTTTATGTACAAAATCTCGGACGGCGGTGTCTGGGAGCTGTTCATTGAGGGAATCCCGGAGTTTGCCTGCTATAAATATTGTGTCGAAACCCCGTGGCATGAGAGAAGGCTCAAAACCGATCCTTATGCTTTTCATTGCCAGACTCGTCCTGACAACGCATCCCGTGTTTACGAAATTGACGGCTACGAGTGGCATGATGAAAAGTGGTATGATTACAAAAAAGAGCATCCGCACAAGAGTATGCCTGTCAATGTTTACGAGGTAAACGCAGGCTCTTGGCGTAAGTATGAGGACGGCAATGTTTTCAGCTATCGCAAGCTTGCTGATGAGCTTATTCCTTATGTTAAGAATATGGGCTACACTCACATTGAGTTTATGCCCCTTACAGAATATCCGTTTGACGGCAGCTGGGGATATCAGGTTACAGGCTACTTTGCCGCAACATCCCGTTACGGTGAGCCGAAAGACCTTATGTATTTTGTGGACAGATGTCATGAAGAGGGCATCGGCGTTATCCTTGACTGGGTTCCTGCCCACTTCCCGAAGGACGCACACGGTCTTGGCAGATTTGACGGTACAGGCTGTTATGAATATGAAGATCCCCGTATCGGTGAACACAAGGAATGGGGTACATATATCTTTAATTACGGCAGATATGAGGTAACAAGCTTCCTCCTTTCATCTGCAATGTTCTGGCTTGACAAGTATCATGTTGACGGTATCCGTGTTGACGCCGTTGCATCAATGCTTTATCTTGACTACAACAGAAAAGACGGCGAGTGGATTGCAAACGCATACGGCGGAAGAGAAAACCTTGTTGCCGTAGATTTCCTGCAGAAGCTCAACACGGTTGTACATATGTTCCACCCCGAGGCTATGATGATTGCCGAAGAAAGTACGGCATGGCCGAATGTTACACGCTATCCGATTAAGGATATGGGACTCGGCTTTGACTACAAGTGGAATATGGGTTGGATGAACGATATGCTTTCGTACATCTCGCTTGATCCGTTGTGGAGAAATTATCACCACGATACCCTTACATTCAGCATGGTTTATGCTTTTTCCGAGAACTTTATGCTCCCGATTTCTCATGATGAAGTTGTTTACGGCAAGGGTTCTCTCATCAATAAAATGCCCGGCGACTATGACATGAAGTTCAGCGGTGTGAGAGGTTTCATAGCGTATATGATGGCTCACCCGGGTAAGAAGCTTATGTTCATGGGCAGTGAAATCGGTCAGTTTGACGAGTGGAATGCGAACGAGGAGCTTGAATGGGACCTTCTTTCATTTGAAAAGCACCGTCAGCTTAACCTTTTCTTTGCTGAGGCAAACAAGTTCTATCGTGATGTTCCTGCCATGCATGAGAACGACTATGATTGGGACGGTTTCCAGTGGATTGCACTTGATGACTACAAGAACAGCATCATTTCGTTCCGCAGAATTGCTTATGACGGCAGTGAAATCATCTGCGTGTGTAACTTCCAGCCTGTTCAGCACGATAACTATGTTGTTGGTGTGCCCGAATACGGTATTTACGAAGAAGTGTTCAACTCCGAGGCTGAAGAATTCGGCGGCTGCGGAATCAGAAACGAGGGCGAGCTCAAGGCTAAAAAGAAGAAAGACCACGAGCTCAACTATTCAATGGAAATCACAGTTCCGCCGCTTGCTGTTATGTATTTCAAGCTTAAAAAGAAGCTGGCTCTTCCCGTAAAGAAAAAGACTACGGCAAAAAAGGACGCCGCTCTTGCAAAGCTTAAAGCCGAAAAGGCAAAGAAATCAGCAAAGGCTGCTCCGAAAAAGGAAGATAAGGCAGAAAAAGTAAAGGTTGAGGCAAAGTCTGCAAAGGCAGAAGCAACCGCTGAAAAGGTTGAAAAGAAAGCCGAACCCGCTCCCGAAAAGCCCGTTAAAAAGGCAGTAAAAGCAGTTAAGGAGGAAACCCCTGCTCCTGCCGAGGTTGAGAAAAAAGCTGAAAAAACAGAAAAAGCAGTTAAGGCTGAAAAAGTCGAGAAAACAGAAACTGCCGTAAAGGCTGAAAGCAAAACCGTAAAAGCTGAAAAGCCTGCCGAAAAGAAAACAACAGCTAAAAAATAATCAAAATATTACAAATCATTTGTGCCGACGGATTTTTCTGTCGGCATTTTTGTTTGCCCGAAAACGCATTACATACAAAATTTTTGTAAAGTCTATTGTTATTGTGACCGTATTTGTGGTATAATCATTTAAATGCGGAATGCCGAAAATTGCCGTTTGAACGGCACAAAATTGTCGGCTGATTTTAATTTTGATTATTACGGAGAATTTTATATGAAAATCGACAACAAAAAGGCAAGAATAGTTCTTGCGGTTATTATTGCGGTGAGCCTTGTCATAAGCACGGTTTATATGTTTTCAAAACAGGGCTTTCACGAGGACGAGCTTCTGACCTATAACCTTGCAAATTCCTCAAAACAGCTTAATGTTGACGGAGGTTGGAACAGTCCCGAAGATTTCAACGAGTATCTTGCCGTGTCGCCCGATGACAGATTCGACTATGCTCAGGTATATGAAAATCAGATTATAGATGCGTCGCATCCGCCTCTCTATTACGCACTTGTTCACACGGTCTGTTCGTTCTTTCCGGGCGTGTTCTCAAAATGGCTTGCCTATTCAATAAATGTGCTTGCCATGGCAGGCATTTTGATTATGCTTTATAAAATCGGACGGAAAATCACGGGCAACAATCTTTATGCCTTGATCGGTGCGGGGGCATATGCTCTGAGTATTGCGTGTATTACCACGACAATTTATCTCAGAATGTACGCAACGCTTACCTTCTGGGTGCTTGTGTTCGTTTATATGAGCATAAAGCTCTATGAAAAAAAGAACACCGTCGGCATAAAGGACTGCATTCTGCTTGCATTTACAGTGCTTTGCGGTGTGCTTACCCAGTATTATTTTATCCTCTTTGCAGGACTTACGGGACTTGTTTTCCTTGTGTTCAAAATCAAGGAAAAGTGCGGTAAAGACCTTATTAAGTACATTATTGCGGCTGTTGTCGGTGCAGGACTTGCACTCTGCATTTATCCGTACATAATCTCGAATGTACTCGGCGGCAACCGTGGACTCAGTTCGCTTGATATGTCGGCGCTTGATATGATTACGGTTGTAACCTATGTTTTCTACAAGCTTTGCACCTATGTTCAGATTCTTGCAAAGGATATGTTCATCAATCAGGTTTGGCTGCTCGGACTTTGTACAGCCGCAGTTATCGGTTTCGGAATTTATTTCCGTTTTGTGAAAAAGGTAAAAATCCCTAAAAAGGCGATGTTTGCCGTAGTTCCGGCAGTTTGCTATTTCATCGGCATTTCACTTGTTTCACCGTTTAACAGCGACCGCTATGTTATGGCGTCACTTCCGCTGATTGCGATGCTTTTTGCATTCTCGTTTATCAGAATTTTCACACTTTTCAAAAATCAGAAGATACGACTTGCCGTGCCTGTATGCATTTTGCTTGCGTCAGTCACAGCGTTTGTTACGGTTAAGCCCTATTACACATACGGCAAAACAAATCTCTATGAACCAAAGACAGACAACTGCATTTTTGTCGGAACTGCAATGCTTGAATGGAATAAGTGTATTGACAAGTTTATGAACTATGACAGCACAATGATTGTTCAGAGTTCAAAGTTCTCTCCGACTCTCGGTGATGAGCTTGAAGAATTTGCCGAAAAACGAGGAGTTATCACCAACGGAAAGGTTTCTTCGCTTGCCGAGGCATTTATGTTTAACGGCGACACAAATAAGCAGGAAACCGACAGCATGGAAAAACTCAAAACGGACAAAAAGCTTGCGTCACTTGACGAGGTAACGGTTTATGTTTCCCGCCTTGCAGACAAAGATGATGTGCTTAAATACATAACGGAAAACACAAAATTTAAGAATTATGAGCTTATTCAGGCTGATTACAGCTTTGAAGATTTCTACAACTGGTACGACTATTTTGTTGAAACCGAGTCGTATTGCAATGTTTATCGTTTTTATTAACAGAGGTGTTTAAAATGAATTCGGATAAAATCGATCGCAAAAATTCTATCGGTGTAGCATTTTCGGGCGGCGGACTTCAAGGTATTGCTCACATCGGTGCTGTTCAGGCTCTTTATGAACTCGGAATCCATCCGCAGTATGTTTCGGGTACAAGCTCGGGTGCGGCAATGGCGGCAATCGTTGCAATGGGCTGTGATTCCGATGAAATGAAAAGAGTTGCAAAAAAGCATTGGAAAACTCTTGCCGAAATCGACAACGGCCTTATTTTCAAATCTCTTGCACAGCTTATTCTAAATAAAAAGATTCAGAAAGACGGCATCAAGTCGGGTGAACTGATTGAAGATGTTATCCGTGACATTATGAATGAAAAAGGTATAACAGGCTTTGAAAATCTTCCGATTAACCTTTCAATCTGTACGGTTGACACGCTTACAACCGATGAGTGTATTTTTACAACCAAGGAAGAAAATCTTGAAAACGAGCATATTCACTACATAACGGGTGCTCCGCTTGAAACTGCTGTTCGTGCAAGTATGTCGTTCCCTGCAATTTACACAACCTGCCCTTATGACAAGTATAACTTTATTGACGGCGGTTCAAAGGACAATTTGCCCGTAAAAATTCTGCGTGATATGGGCGTCGGCAAGGTTCTTGCAATCGGCTTTGATATTATGACCTACAATCCCGACGCAGGCCTTGGCGGTCTTATTAAGGTTATTTGGCGTGCGCTTGATGTTTATTCAATTGACGGCACAAGAGAGTCAAAGAAAATGGCTGACCTTGCAATTGATATCAAGAACGAAAACACACAGCTTTTCTCAATGGACAGCGTTGATGAAACCATTCAGGAGGGCTACGATGCGATTATGGCTCACAAGGACGAAATTTTAAAGGTTTTCGGTGGGCAAAACAGTGCGGAATAATTAAGATTAAAGAGGACTTCTTTTCTGAGAAGTCCTTTTGATGTAGATGAAACGAGGATTTTATGTTAAAAATTTTGAATAAAACCCGAAAGGTATCGGGCAAAATGTCCGTACCAAAACAAATTATGACAACATTCTTTGCTCTGCTTTTTGGTGGTGGCATGGGAATTGTCGCAAAGTTTCTTGATTTGAACAGACTGCCGAGCTTTCTCAATTGGCTTGATTTGTCAAACTTTTTGGGCAGAACAGCACCGTGGATTTTTATTGCCGTGTGCCTTGCCGTATTCAGCAAATCGCCCTTAAAAGCAGGAATTAATGTTTTTGCGTTTTTTGTGGGAATGTTAATAGGGTACTATGTGTGGACAAGTGTTTTTGCAGGCTTTTATCCCGATATCCCATACCTTATGAGGTGGCTGATTCTTGCTGTTGTATCGCCGTTTTTGGCATTTCTGATTTGGTATGCAAGGGGACGGGGTGCGCTTGCAATCGGAATTTCTTCCGTACTCATAGCAATATTCTGTTGCTTTGCATTTAATCTCAACTTTGCCGATTTCAGAATTCTGTACTTCCCCGAATTTATACTTTGGCTTGCAAGCATAGGAATTTTGTTCAAAGATGTAAAACAGAGTGCATTTTCTCTGCTGATTTCAATTCCCGTTGCCCTTTCTCTTGAATACACGGGACTTCTCACAATTATCGGCATTGGTTGATATTTTTAAATCTCTGTTGTATAATCTAAGTGCAGATTATTTGCAGGATGTAAATAATCGTAAAAATTCAAAATGTGAAGAATGTAAAAAATTTGCAGGAGGGTGATTGTTGTGGATATCAGCGTTGGTGACAGAGTTGAGATGAAAAAACAGCACCCATGCGGTTGCAAAACCTTTGAAATTCTGCGTGTGGGAATGGATTTTAAGATAAAATGCGAAAAATGCGGCAGAGAGGTTATGGCGCCCCGTGCAAAGATTGAAAAAAATATTAAAAAAATTTTGACGGAGTAAGATATATATGTTTGAAAAAATCGAAATATTTGACAAAAGGTACTCCGAGCTTTCCGAAAGGCTCTACCAGCCGTCAGTAGCGGGCAATCCCGAGGAATATCAGAAAATTATGAAGGAAATCAAGTCGATTGAGGATTCTGCATATCAATATGCGGTATGATAAGATTCTCATCCTCGTACACAAGCTTATCATAAAAAATAATGTCAAGATCCAATGTTCTAGGTCCCCAGTGAATGATACGCTCCCTGTTAGCGTGCTGCTCGATCTCATGCAGTTTCTCCAACAGCTCCTGTGGTGATAACAGCGTCTTTAATGCGATCGCCCCATTAACAAAATCGTCCTGCTCCACTCCGCCGTAAGGCTTTGTCACCAGAAGTTCTGACACTCTTACCTCTTTGATCTCTTTGATCCGGCGCAGTTCGTCGATTCCATTCCCAATATAGGCATTCTTGTCCCCAAGATTGGAACCGACCGCAAGATACACCTCATGCCACTGCCGTTTCATCGTCACCGACACATTTTCAAATGGAAGCCCGATTGGAGCATGTGGTTTACATAACTCAATCTCTACTCCTTTTAACACCGGCATAGAAAGAAGCATCGCTTCCGCTAACTGCTCTGCGACGCTCTCAATTAATTTGTATGTATGATCCTGTAGAAAATCTGTGATAAAATGGCTGACTTCGCCATAATTCAAAGAATCCGACAGATTGTCTGTCTTTCCAGCTTTTCTGCAGTCCAAAAAAAGTTTTGCATTCACGTAAAAGTCCTGTCCATCCCTTGTTTCCTCCGGAAAAACCCCATGATGTGCAAATACTTTTAAATTCGTTATTTTAATAAAATCTCCTGTCATCCCGATACTTCCTTTCAGCACTTCTATCTTCCTGTTATCTAAAGCCTGCAAAACTCCTGAAAAAACAGGTGTTTGGCAATTGCTTATTTTCTGTCCAGGATCGCCTCTGCCATCTGGATTGCCCGGTGATTTTCTTTTACATCATGCACACGGACAAACATACAGCCTGCTTCCACCGCCATGACCGTTGTGACGATCGTTCCCTCCACACGCTCTGCTGCCGGAAGGTCAAGTGTCAATCCGATCACAGACTTCCTTGAGGTGCCAAGTAGCACCGGATATTTTAATTCATTGAACTCTTTCAGGCGGCGGATCACTTCCAGATTGTTCTCATAACTTTTTGCAAACCCAACACCCGGGTCTAAGATAATCTTATCGTCCGCAATTCCAGCCGCTTTGGCAAGCGCGATCGTCTCCCGCAGATCCTGCTTCACGTCCTCCATAAAATTCCGGTACTCAGTATTGTCCCGGTTATGCATGAGACAGCACGCCAGCCCGGATTTTGCAATGACTTCTGACATGTGCGGGTCATATTTCAGTCCCCAGATATCGTTGATGAGATCCGCCCCCGCACGGATTCCCGCCTCTGCCACACCGCTTTTGTAGGTGTCCAGGGAAATGGGAATGTCAAAATTTGCCTTCACCGACTCGATCATGGGTACGACTCTGGCAATCTCCTCCTCATCAGATAACAGGGTATAACCCAGTCTGGTGGATTCTCCGCCGATATCCACAATATCCATCCCCTCAGCGATCATTTCTTCCACATGCTTCAATGCCCGGTCTCTGTCATTCCACTTTCCTCCGTCAGAAAAAGAATCCGGGGTCACATTCAGGATTCCCATTACATAAGTATGTCCCTTAGTCTGCGTTGTACACGCCGCCCACGCGGGCCAGCAGCACCGTATAGGGCACCAGGGCCGGGAACACGCCCGCCTCCAGCCGCACCTTGTCGTCGGGCTGGCCGGGCTCGCGGCGTTCGCGCACCTGGGCGATGAGCTTGATGCGGTAGCCGAACTCGCGGGCCAGGGCGATGTCCAGGCTGGACATGCCGCGGATGCCGCGCACGGGCATGGCCGTGTAGGGATAATTGACCCCGTAGGCCAGGCGGATGAGCAGGGTCAGCTTGTGGGCCGCATCGTGACCGTCGATGTCCAGGGTGGGATCGGCTTCGGCACAACCTTTGTATGTGCTGTATACGATAATTCTTGTTCTCTTCTTACAAGAGTATTCTTAGCCCTTATCTCATTAAGAGTTCCGTCCATTGTCCAGAGCCTTAAGTATCCTTTTCTTTCTGTAAGAGAATAATTACCCTTAACAGGATTTCTTACAAACTCCCAGTTAAGATTAAGTGTATCATCATCAAAATCATCTCTTGTCCATTTTTCAAATGTGCATTCAGGTAATTCAGGTGCTTTCTGTGTAAGGCTTGGTCCTTTTCTGTCATTAATCACGAACCAGCCGTCTGAAAGCCATGTAACAGGGTCAAGTGCTGTCTCTCTTCCTATTGTTGTATAGTTGCCCTGATTAGGTCTTCCACACAGATAATAGCACCACCAGCTTCCGT
>OKRT01000597.1_pt1 | contig 17335 bp, 7 predicted proteins | sample 1601111 | NCBI WGS metagenome assembly OKRT01 (sample SAMEA3541572, study PRJEB24748) | human gut metagenome | biome: human gut; feature: human-associated habitat; material: faeces | place: China | collected 2012 | reverse complement strand
GGGGAAAGAGAACTTATATACAATCGGCATATGCCATGCCTACGGAAGAAAAGGCAGAAACAGAAATCAGACCATTTACTCTTATCGGCGATTCTTTTCCTAAAATTGTAGTGCGGCGGGATATTGGCAAGCGCTGGTATGATGATAATGGTATTTTGCATATAAATTTAATTGATTTTCTTCTGGATAAGGAGCTTATTTGAGGATGCAGCTTTAAGATAAGGAGGAGTATATGGAGCAATTAAGAGCGAAAAAAGGGTTTATCTGTGATATGGACGGTGTAATCTACCGCGGCGGCAGTCTGCTTCCGGGCGTGAAAGAGTTCGTGGAGTGGCTGTACAGAGAAGGCAAGAGCTTTTTATTTCTGACAAATAACAGCGGACAGACACCGCTTGAATTGAAGTTGAAACTGCAGAATATGGGGATGGACATTGACGAGAGCCATTTTTACACGAGCGCAATGGCAACCGCAAAGTTTGTCAGCGAGCAGACACATCATTGCAGCGCCTATGTAAAGCCGTCCGTTTTCACCGGAGGTCCCCTTGACATAGCCCGCAGGCCATGGTATGATAGCCGTCCTCTCAGTCCTCCTACTCTTATTTTTCTAGGAGGTGTTTTTTTGATCTCACATTGGAAACGCAAGTTCGTGGTGTTATGGGTGGGCCAAGCCTGCTCCATCTTTACCAGCATGCTCTCTCAGTATGCCCTCATCTGGTATCTGACCGACCGGACAGGCTCTCCCGCGGTACTCTCCATGGCCATGCTGTGCGGCATGCTTCCCCAAGGGGTCCTGTCGCTGTTCACCGGCTCCTTTGCCGACCGGTTCGACCGCCGGTATATCATGGCCATTGCCGACGGAGCCATCGGCATCGTCTCCCTGTTCCTTGCGCTGGCGGCAGCGGGCGGGACGCTGTCCACCGGTCCCATTCTTCTGGCACTGGCCCTCAGGAGCGTGGGCAGCTCCTTTCACAGCCCATGTATTCAGGCGGTCACGCCTCTGCTGGCGCCGCCCGACGCCTTATCCAGATGCGCCGGCTGGTCCCAGGGGATTCAGACCGTATCCATGCTCCTCTCTCCGGCGGCGGCCGCAGTCCTGTACGATTTGGTCGTCCGTGGAAGCCTCATGTGGAGCACCCAGCCATCTGCCTCATCGCCATAGAAAGTACGCGCACTTGCTTCTCCCGAAGGGACAAGGCGCTCCATCAACGTTGTCAACGGCTGATAGAGTTCGGAAAGTCCGGCTTGCTCCAAGGGCCAGTGGTTCATCTGGATATTGATGTTCGTATGGTAGTCCCCGTTCCAGGGAGTCGATACTCCATTTGCCCAGAGTCCTTGCAGATTGGGCGGCAGGCTGCCGGGGCGGGTACTGCTGATGAGCAGATAGCGTCCGTAGTTATAGTACAGAGCAGCCAATGCCGGCGACTCCTGCTGTGTGAAGCGGAGGATGCGCTCGTTCGTCGGGAGCGTATCATCCAGCGTGGCAGGAAGCGTCAAGGAAACACGGTCGTAGAGGGAACGGTGAGCGGTGACATGGTTGGATAATGAAGAATGGAGAATGGCACATGGAGAATTAGCGGGGGCGGTGAAAGGACGGAGCAAGCTGTCGCAGACTTCCGCATAGCGTTCGCCCGGGAAGTCGGTACCGGCAGCGGCATAGGAGGTAGCGGCAGAAAGTATCAACCAGGCTTCCTGCCCGTTCTTCAAGCGGATACCGTTTTCCAGGCTGACAGACGATTCACCACCGTTCTGCACGAGTTGCATGGCCACACGGTATTTCATACCGTCCAAACCGGGTTTACCGCTTTCCAACATGCCGTCCATCAAAAGGGTGTTCCCTTGGACAGTCACCGAGCTATGTTCCGCACGACTCAAACGGGCAGAGAAATTCAGAGCCCCTTCACGTCCGGCAACCAGATGAATCAGCATGACATCACGGTCACGGGAAACAAAATACTCACGGTGATAATCGACATCTTCCAGCCTGAAAGCCGTATATGCCACCGCATCGCGCAAGTTGAGCCAACGGCGATAGTTGTTTAATGGAGAGTTGAGAATGGATAATGAAGAATTGTAGGTAAAATCTATATCCAAATCGCCCAATACCTGATAGGTTCCATATCTCCCGTCAGTCTCCTGCTTCTTCGGAACAAAACTGCTGTACATCAGCTCCTGTGCCTCTCGGTTCTTTCCCTCAAACAACAGTTGCCGGATGGCAGGCAGACTCTTCGAAGCATCCGGATTGCTATAATCCGCCTCCATTCCGCTCCATAATGATATTTCATTCAGCACAATGTGCTCACGGAGAATGCCTCCGTCGGGCATCATGCCCAAGCGTCCGTTGCCCAAAGGAAGAGTCTCCTCCCAAATAGCGGCAGGCGACGTATAGTACAACTGATGATTACAACTGTCGGCAGGCGCATCGGCTGCACGAAGCAGCAACGAGGCTGCAAGCAGAAATAGAGTGGCAAGTGTCTTCATATTGTTTTTTGATTCTGATTTCAGGCTGCAAACTTACTGCATACACTTTGCAGCACTGCTGCATACCTTTTGCAGTGACGCTGCAAAGCAATTGCAGTAGCGCTGCAAAAGGTATGCAGTACCACTGCAAAACAGTTGCACTGATTTTGCAGTGGTTACGCACTGATTATAAGATTATTGCATTTCGAACGAAACTATACCACGGACGTCGGCAGACGAAGCGCAAACGTATGCCTTGAACTTACCCGGTTCGTACTTCCAAGCTGCGGAAGCCTCATCGTAGAACTTCAAATCATCCGGAGTAAGGGTGAAAGTCACGCTCTTCTCCTCGCCCGGCGCCAAACCGACTTTTGCAAAATGTTTCAGTTCCTTTACAGGACGAAGCACACTGCATTTATCATCGCCTACATAAAGCTGTACAATCTCTTTTCCGGCAATGCTACCCGTATTCTTCACGGCAACTGTCACCGTCAGCGTACCGTCGGCAGCCATGGCCTTGGCAGAAGCCACCGGTTTGCCATATGTAAAGGTAGTATAGCTCAAGCCATGACCGAAGGGGAAGAGAGCCGGAATCTCCTTGGTGTCGTGCCAACGATAGCCCACCAGAATATCTTCCTTATACTCCTGCTTAATGCTGTCGCCCGGATAACTGAGTTCATCAAAAGCATGTGCACCGCAATCCGTCAACTTGGCAGGGAAAGAAAAGGGCAACTTTCCGCTTGGATTCACCGCACCACTCAGGATGTCAGCCAGAGACTTGCCACCCATGGAGCCTAAATACCAGCCTTGCACAATGGCAGGAACCCGGGATACCCACGGCATTTCCACCGCATTACCACTGAGAAGCACCAGAACCAGGTTCTTGTTTACCCCCAGCAAAGCTTCAATCAGTTCATCCTGCCCGAAAGGCAAGCCGTATTCCAGACGATCGCCGCCTTCACAATCCTGGAAGTGGTTCTTGTTCAATCCGCCTACCAGTACCACCAAGTCTGCCTTTTTCGCCATTTCCACGGCTTCTGCACGGAGTGAGTCTACCACATTCTGCGGAATTTCATCTGCACGGCCGTACATCGGACGACCGGCGGCATAGCCTTTCGCATAGGCTACCTTATCACCATAAACGGCACGCAAGCCATCCAGCGGAGATACCATATCCTTCACTTTCAGTTCGGAAGAGCCTCCTCCCTGATTCAGCAAGCGTACGGCATTATCGCCCACCACCAGGATATTCTGATACTTGGCTGCATCAATCGGCAGCAACGGGGCACCTTTCTTTATCACCGGAGCATTCTTCAACAGCACAATTCCCTCATTGCCTATCTCGCGGGCAGCGGCATAATGCTCTTCCGTAGCTACCGAACCATAGGGTTTCTGACGGTTCATCGCCGTACGGAATATCAAGCGAAGAATGCGGGAAGCCTTGTCGTCTATTGTAGACATCGGCACTTTGCCATCCTTCAACATCTGGAGGTAAGGGCTGGCAAGGTAATAATCGTTATAGGTAAATACACTCTCGGACGTCAGACCGTTGGTGTAAGAACCCATTTCAATATCCAGACCGTTGACGGCAGCTTCATAGGTGTCGTGGGCACCGCCCCAGTCGGTAATGACACAGCCGTCGAACTTCCAGTCATCTTTCAGAATCTTGTTCAGTGTGAAATCGTTATGGCAGGCGTGCTGGCCGCGAATCTTATTGTAAGCGCCCATAATGCTCCAGGCACCTCCCTCTTCTACTGCAGCCTTGAATGCCGGCAGATAGATTTCATACAGAGCACGGTCGCTAAGATTCACATCAATATGTCCGCGCCACAGTTCCTGGTTGTTCAGCGCATAGTGCTTGACACAAGCTGCCACTCCGTTCTTCTGCAACTCCTGGATGTAAGGTACGCACATCACACTGGCCAGATAAGGGTCCTCGCCCATATATTCAAAATTACGACCGTTCATCGGAGTACGGTAGATGTTGACGCCGGGGCCCAGCAACACATCCTTTTCACGATAGCGCGCTTCCTCACCGATGGCCTTGCCATACTTTGCAGACATGTCCGGATTCCAGGTAGCGGCCAGACAAGTCAAAGCCGGGAAAGCGGTAATGCTGTCATTGGTCCAGTTGGCATATCCCCAGTCATTCCAGTTGATTTCGGCACGGACACCGTGAGGGCCGTCGCTCATCCAAAGCTCGGGAATGCCGAGCCGCGGAACACCCGCACTGCTGAATTTACTCTGCGCATGGCAAAGGGCTACCTTCTCTTCCAGTGTCATCCGGCTGAGAGCATCCTTTACACGTGCTTCAATAGGTTGTGCATCGTCCATATAGACCGGTGTCTGTGCAGACACGGTACTGATGGAGCATGCAAGAAATAAGGTTGCTAAAAATTTATTCTTCATGTCTTAATTGGTTAATATGCTAATGTGCCAATTAGCACATCAAATTATCATTTAACTTTAATCGCCGTCGTCGCCTTCTCCAGTCCATCAGCCGTAGCCGTCACCTTGACACCACCCGGTTCACCGTTGTTCTGCAGTACCACCAGGCACTTTCCGTAGAAAGCCTTGCGGTGGTTGTCCTTGAACTTCTCCATAGAGATGGGGCTTCCGTTATCCACTCCAGCAATGAAGCCGGCACCTTCTACGGCAAAGGTCACATCGTTTTCGGCATTCGGACACAAATTTCCATCTTTGTCCAGAATCTCAACCGTAATGAAACTCAAGTCTTTGCCATCTGCCTGAATGGTACTGCGGTCGGGGCTGAGACGAATCTGCGCAGGTTCGCCCGCTGTCCGGATTTCCTGCTCGGCCACAGTCTTTCCTTCCTTGCGGGAAACAGCCTTTACCGTACCCGACTCATACTTCACGCGCCACATGACGTGGAAATCGTCTTTTCCCTTGCTGCGCACACCCTGCGATTTTCCATTCACGAAAAGCTCCACTTCGTCGGCATTGTTATAATATGCCCACAAATCGATGTCTTGTCCCTCCGTCCAATTCCAATGCGGGAAAAGATGCAACACCGCCTTATCCGGACGCCACTCGGACTGATACATGTAGTAGACATCCTTCGGGAAACCGGCCAAGTCGATAATGCCAAAGTAAGAGCTGCGTGCCGGCCAACCGTAAGGAGTAGGCTCACCGATATAATCGAAGCCCGTCCAGACGTATTGTCCACTGATAAAGTCGTTGTTCTTCACATGACGCATAGTACCTTCGTGACGGTTGCCCCAAGGAACATGACAGTTGTCGTAGGAGGAGCAAGAGAACGAGGCATCATAGAAAGGCTTATCCCAACGTGCGGGCCAGACAAACATCGAATCACTCGGCATTCGGTAGTAACCGCGTGTCATCAGGCCGGAAACACTTTCCGTCACGATGAACGGCTTGCCGGGGAAGTTCTGAGGAACACCTGCAAACCAATTGTCATGGTAATTAAAACCGATTATATCGAGCGCACCGGAACGGAACAAATGATTGTTCGGGTTCGGCTCGTTGCAGCCTGCCGTCACGGGGCGCGTGGCATCGAGCTTTCTCACCATATCCGCCAGTTTCTTTGTCAGCAGTGAGTTGACGGACATTTCTCCGTCCTTTGCCAGCATATCCGCACTGTGACCGAAGTTCAAGACCAGATTGGCCTCTTCCAGACTCAAGGTGTCGGCTTTGGCATCCGTCCACTGCTCCAGCACTTCGTTGCCGATGCTCCACATGAAGATGGAAGGATGATTGCGGTCACGCACGATAAGGTCAGTCAAATCGCGTTCGTGCCATTCGTTGAAATAGCGTGAATAATCGTGGCGGGTCTTTTTCTTGCGCCACATATCAAAGGTCTCGTCCATCACGATGAAGCCCATACGGTCGCAAAGGTCGAGCAACTCCGGTGCGGGAGGATTATGGGAGCAGCGGATGCCGTTGCAACCCATTTCTTTCAGAATCTCCAACTGGCGCTCGATGGCGCGCGTATTCACCGCAGCTCCCAGGCAACCCAAGTCATGATGCATGCAGACACCATTTATCTTCACTTGTTCACCATTCAGGATAAATCCTTTTTGTGCATCGAAGCGGAAAGTACGGATGCCGGTAGGAGTATAGTAACGGTCGAGTACCTCGCCGGTCTGCTTATCCTTGAGGATGCTTTCTACCCTATACATATAGGGCGTATCAATACTCCAAAGACGGGGATTCTTCAAGTGTATCTCCTGCTCCACTTCTGCCGGAGTAAGAGGCATCAACTGCGCTTCCGACACAGCCTCACCCACCGCATTGCCGTCAGCATCCACTAACCGGGATTGCAGGACGACATCGGCCATCTGTGCTTCTGCATCGTACTGTAGTTTGGTGCGTATCTTCAACTGGGCACTGTTCTTCGACACATCTTCTGCCGTAACATAGGTACCCCATTGCGCTATATGAGCTGGATTCAGCTTTGTCAGCCATACATTACGGTAGATGCCGCAACCGGAATACCAGCGCGAATTGGGCTGTTCGGCATTGTCCACACGAACCGCCAACACATTCTCCACTCCCCACTTGATATAGGGAGTCAGGTCATAACTGAACGAGATGTACCCGTAGGGACGTGTCCCCAATTCATGGCCATTGATATAAACGGTGGAGTTCATATAGGCACCATCGAAATCTATGCGATAGCGTTTGCCCTCATCGGCCTTATCGGCAGTAAAAGTCTTGCGATACCAGCCTATACCACCAGGCAGTGCACCTCCACCCGTTCCCGAAGGATTGTCTTTACTGAATTCTCCTTCAATGGCCCAATCGTGGGGTAAGTTCAGTTTCCGCCAGTCTGCGTCATTATAATCCGGACGGGCTGCCGCCGTATCGTCTCCCAAGCGAAAGGCCCAGTCGGCAGTAAAATCCAAGCTACGGTCATCGCCAACTACCTCTTTAGGAGCATTGCAACCGGCCAGCAGGGACAGCCCGATGGCCAAAGACAATATGATTTTATTCATAGTAATAAATATCTAAAAGATTATCGAGTGCCTATTCCTCTCTCACAGCTATTCAGAAGTAGGGAAGTTCCTGGCACCGGGGAAGGCATCGTTCGGCACCGAGGAACGACGAGAACGGTACCGGGAAGATTTCTCTCCCTGGCACCGTCGTCTATCATTCTGATTATAATTTTACGGTTTGTGCTTTTCCGTCATACTTCACCGTTGTGCCTTTCGCCTTCAAATCGAACGGTTGCGGCTGGTCTTTGCTTACCTTCACCACATTGAAAGTACGTTCCTTCAGCATACCGGGGAAGTCACCCGTACGGTCGCCGATAACCAGTGTACCCTCAGCATCGTTATAGGCAAACGGTATAGTGGCATATTGTCCCTTCTCGTAGTTATAGTTCACACCTTCATCCTCATAGAGCGTAAACGCGCCGTCCTTACCCGTATAAACATAGAGAGTGATTTCCGAAGCCGGTTTTTCATCACTGTATTGCATATCCGGACCATAAGGTACAATGGCACCTTCGCAAACGTAGAGCGGAATACGTTCATAAGGAGCATCCACTGTCAACTTCTGGCCACCGTTCACATACTTACCGGAGTAGAAATCATACCAACCGCAGCTTACCGGGAAATAAACCTCGCGGCTGCGTGCACCGTATTCGTAAACCGGAGCCACCATCAGGGCAGAACCGAACATAAACTGGTCACCTATATTGTTGACATTTGCATCAGCTGTGAAGTCCATTACGAGCGGACGCATGATGGTATAATCATTGAAGTAAGTCATACCAGCCAAAGAATAGATATACGGCATCATGTTGTAACGCAACTTCGTATAGTAAACGATGGAGTTGTAGCACGGATGTCCTGCCGGAGCAATGTTCCAAACCTCACGGTACGGATACTGGCCGTGTGCACGGAACAACGGGCAGAAAGCGCCGAACTGATACCAACGGGCATTCAACTCTCTCCATTCCTTATAATCGGCATTTTCACGTCCGGTCTTGTTGAATTCCATCTGACCAGCCACATAACGGTTCTCTACACAGAATCCACCGATGTCCATAGTCCAATAAGGGATACCGCTGACAGCAAAGTTCAAGCCGGCAGAGATTTGCGCTTTCATATCTTCCCAACGGGTAGCGATGTCACCACTCCAGGTGGCGGTAGAATAGCGCTGCAATCCTGCAAAGCCGGAACGTGTCAACAAGAAGACGCGCTTGTCCGGTTCCACGCCGCGCTGTCCGTCATAGATAGCTTCTGCATTCATCAGTGCGTATGCATTGAAGAACTTGGCAGAGGGGCCGAGTGCTGTCGGACCGCAAAGGTCCTTGCGGTATTGCAAATCCGTACAGTCGCGTATGTTCGGTTCGCTGGCATCCATCCACCAAGCGTCAACACCCAGAGGATAGTAGTGGTCTTGCATCTGCTTCCAGAAGAGCTTGCGTGCATCGGCATCGTATGCGTCATAGAAAGAGCCCAGATAGCCAGGACCGACCCAGTCTTTGATGCTGTCTTTGATAGCCTGCTGATACATCCAACCTTTTTCGTCAAATTCCTTGAAGTGTTCGGTCGTAGCATAGAACTTGGGCCATACGGAAATCATCAGACGTCCGTTCATGGCGTGGATGGAGTCGACCATTCCTTTCGGGTCGGGGAAACGTTCAGGGTCGAACTCATGGCTTCCCCATGCATTCTGCTTCCAGTGCAGCCAGTCGATTACGATATTGTCGATAGGAATCTGACGTTCACGGAATTCCTTCAAGGTGGAGAGAACCTCCTCACGCGTATTGTACTTCTCACGGCTCTGCCAGTAACCCATCGCCCATTTCGGCATAATCTGGGATTTACCTGTCAATGTACGGTAGCCGCTAATCACATCGTCCATATCATCACCATAAACGAAGTAGTAGTCTATTTCATTCTGCATTTCACCCCACCAAGAGAGTTTGTTCTGTTCTTCATCAGCCACCGGACTCAATACCCGCAGACCGCAGTAAGAAACACCGGCATCAGGCTTCCACTCTATCTTCAACGGAACGCGCTTGCCCGCTTCCAGATTAACAGCAAACTTATAACTGTTAGGATTCCAAGCCGTACGCCAACGTTCGGGAACCACCAATTCATTATCAATATATACTTTCATGTAGCCTGCATAGTAAAGGATGAAGCGGAACAAGCCGCTTTCTGCCGGTTCTATTTCTCCCTCATAAACTACGTCGGACCCTCCGAACGGGAACTCCGCAGGCAAATTAACCACCTTACTCAGATGTGCGGCACGGTCCAGATGTTCAAAATAAAGAGAATCCTCACGACGTACAAGGGTTTCCACGTCTTTCTTGCCCGGAATATATGTACCGGTCAAAGCACCTTCCTTGCCCTCTTTATCATAAAGTTTGAAGACATCACCCAGTTGTGAGTAGTCACGCGGGTCACCGAAACGGCAGAGCGAATAGCTGTCCCAAAGCACACCGTAGTTTTTATTAGACACGATGAAGGGTACAGACACCTTTGTATTGTACTGGAACAGTTCCTCATTCTTACCTTTATAGTTGAACTCATCCGCCTGGTGCTGGCCCAAGCCATAGAAAGCCTCATCATTGCCTGCCGACTGGAATACCTGACGTACTGTATATCCTTTCGTACCTTCCACTTCCACCGGAGTAAAGGTCCGCCCGTCAGAGTCTTCAGCCAGAATCTGCTTGCCGTCGGCATCCGTGAAGCGTACCTCACCCGTTGTCTTGGACACAATGGCACATAATTCCGATGTCTTGACAGTCACTTCATCGCCCTGCTCTTCGACCTTAAAGTCGGTCTTATTCTGTTGAGGGATCACAATGAGACTCTGCTCCTTTGAAAATTCCTTCTCAGGAGTAGCCGATACATGAATGAGCTTCTCGCCCATTACTTCTAATCTTACTTTACGCACATCCGTCGGTTGCTGCTGCTTGACTTCCACAACAACACCGTTCTCGGTCTTTTGGAATCCGCCTCCGGAACATGCGGCGAGCATCCATCCGGCAAGCAAATAAACTGAAGTGTTTTTCAATTTCATATTACTGTTTTTAAAGTGAATTTTCTCCAATGCAAAAATAGAAAGTTTACTTCAAAAACGAGTCCTCCCGATGTTGAAACAAAAGGGCGCTTTTGATTACCCTAAAAGACAATATGTTTCCGTAAGGGGTATCTTTTGTTATCTACCCTCTCTTTCCTGATAAACAGAGGGCAAAACACCGAATTCATCCTTGAAATATTTGCTGAAATACTTGGGGTTGTTAAAGCCCAACTGATACGCTATCTCCGATACATTTTGCTGACTCTCGCGCAGCATCTGCGCCGCTCTTTTCAGACGGATGACACGGATAAATTCAATAGGTGTCTTACCGGTTATCTGCAAGAGTTTCTTGTAAAGATGTACCCGGCTCATACCCAACCCCCGACTCAACTCTTCTACGGACAAGTCACACCGACCGATGTTCGCCTCCACATATTTGATGGCATTTTCCACCAGCTTTTCATCCAACGAAGTAATGGCTATTTCACTTGGTTCGGGGTCAATGAGCGACTTTGCCTTGCGCTTCTTGCTCAGGTCAATCAACTTGCGCATACGCAGAATAAGGATTTCCACATTGAAAGGTTTCGTCACATAATCATCCGCACCGATGGTCAACCCCTCCACTTTATCTTCCACAGCCTGCCGTGCAGTGAGCAATATCATCGGAATGTCACTCGTGCGTTTATCGGTCTTCACCCAGCGGCACAATTCATTCCCATCCATCTCGGGCATCATTACGTCGCTGACAATAATATCCGGCATCAGTTCCGATATTTTCTGCCAAGCTTCCCGACCATTGGAAGCTGACTGTATACGGAAATACAAGCTCAGACTATCTTTCATGAAGGCAACCAAATCTTCATTATCATCCACAATCAGGGCCAACGGCTTTTCTTTTTCATCTTCATTATCCTCCATATCGTCCAGCAAATCAACCGAAAGCGCTTCCTCTTCCATACCCGGCAAAAGTTCCTCATGCTCTTCCACCTCTTCTGTAAGCGGTGCAGGCTTGGGAGGACTTACACGTACATGTTTAACCGGGAGCTCAACCAGAAACACACTACCGGAACCCACATTGTCGACAACGCGCACCGTACCCTCATGCAGCGTCACAAAGTCGCGTACCAGGCTCAAGCCAATACCGCTACCCGTTGACTGGTGCTCCGGTTCTTCCTGCTCCACCTGATAGAAACGTTCAAAAATCCGCTCCTTGTCTTCATCCCTGATACCGACACCGGTATCCGATACCTTTATCAGCAATCTTCCGGACATCTCTTTCGACATTTCCAATGCCACATCCACACGTCCCCCGTCCGGAGTAAATTTGAAAGCATTGGACAGAAGATTCATCACAACTTTACCAATTTTATCCTCGTCGAATGACATATTCAGCGATTCCATGGCCGAAAAGAATGTCAGATGCACATGTTTCTTTTCAGAAAGCATCAGGAAAGAAGCACAGATGCTACGCACATACGCCACAATATCCCCCTCGGACAAAGTGAGATGCAATCCTGCCATCTCATTCTTACGGAAATCGAGCAACTGGTTGACCAGATTCAACAAACGCTGCGCATTGCGGTACATCAGTTGTAGCTTGCCATGCAGTTTTTCGTCCGTAATCTCCTTCATCATACTTTCCATCGGCGATATAATCAGCGTAAGCGGCGTACGCAACTCATGGCTGACATTCGTAAAAAAGCGGAATTTCATCTGGCTCAACTCCTCCCTCTTCTTCGCATCTTCCTCTATCTGGCGGATTCTGAACTTATTACGTTCCCTCCGTTGTACGGCATAAAGTGAAAAGGAAACAACTCCTACTATCAGAAGAGCATAAACGATATATGCCCACGGAGTCATCCAGAAAGGCGGAAGAATGACAATCTTGAGCGAAGCCTCTTCAGTACCCGCATATCCGTCACTGTTTGTAGCCTTCACTTTTAAAATGTAAGTCCCCGGAGCCAGATTGGTATAGGTAACGCGATGCATATCGGACATACTCGTCAGCCAGTTCTCATTAAACCCTTCCAATTTATAGAAATACTGTGTCTTTTCGGGCAGCACGAAATTGTCCGACGCGAACAGCACCGTGAACACATTCTGCTTATAAGCCAAGACAACTTCTTCTGTTTCATTCAAAGCTTCCTTCAAGATGACACGTCCTGCATACTCCTTGCCCACCTTCACGTCTTCATTGAACAACTGGAAACCGGTAAACATAACCTTGGGCAACGTACGGTTATACTTTATGTTGCCCGGCTGGAAGCGATTCAGCCCATACAGTCCTCCCACTACAATCTCGCCCGTATGCAGTCGTTTGAGGGAACGCTGGTTGAAGTCACAACTCTGCAACCCGTCCTTGTCATTATAGGTATAGCAACGGAACACGGGCTGCTCCGTCTTGCTGTCAACGGACAACACCACGTTTATCAGTTCTCCTCCGGTGCTGATCCATATACTTTTGTTTTCATCTTCCGTAATACCTAATATCAATAGTTTGGAGAAACCGGGTTTGATAGGCACTTCGTACAATTCATCCCGTTTGCTGTCATATACATTCAAGCCTTCACGCGTGGCTATCCATAACAAACCGCGACTATCTTCGTAAACTTGATTGATATTTTGGTTGGAAAGTCTGGTCTTACCCGATTTTGTACCTGCAAAATTTGTAATCTCGCCGGTCCTCAGGTCCATGAAAGCCATCCCTGCCGAAGTACCGATAATCAGATTATTGTCACAGCTGATGCAGAGGGATGAGATATAGTCCGACACAAGGTTTGAATTACCTGTAGAATAGGTGGTAAATATCCCCGTCTGAGGATTCAGGCATTGCAATCCTCCCCCCAACGTACCGATCCAGATATTTTTGTCCGCATCTTCTGCCAATGCCCATACATTGTCATAGACCAGCGAGTTACTGTCTCCCTTACGGGACCGGTAATGGATAAAGCGGTTTCCATCATAGCAATTCAGTCCGCCCCAGAAAGTACCAGCCCACACTCTGCCGCTACTGTCCCGAAGAAGGCAGACTATGACATCACTCGAGATAGAGCGGGGATCTGCCGTATGCGAAAAAAACATACGTTCATCCGTCACGCTATTCCAGCGAATCAACCCGCGGTCGTTGGTCCCCACCCATACGATATCACCGCCTCCGTCCTCCACACAATTGATGTCGCCTACATCGGCAATGCCGAATTTGAAGACACTTTCATTATAGAAAGAGACACCCTTCTTGTAGGTTCCCACCCACATCGTACCGGCCTCATCTTCATAAAGAGCCGTTATTGTATTGTTGGACAGAGTACGCCCGTTATTAGGATCGTTCGCCAGACGGATTTTCCGTCCCGCCGGTTCTATCAATTCAACGCCATCCTGATCCCTGCCTACCCATATACATCCGTATTTATCCTGTGCCACTGCACGTACGGTATTGTAGGTGTCCGTTCGGGGAGAACGCTGTTCCCAAACCTTCCGAGAAAGGCTATAAATCCACATCCCCTCCACACTGAATATCCACGCCCGCCCACTATGGTCGACAAACAAATCAAAGGTAGCATTCTTTACTTCCCTGCAATCTTCGGCAATGTCCGGATTGGTCCACTTGATATTTTGCTTTTCCTCATCTATACAAACCAAGATACCGTTACTCAAAACCAACAGGATTCCTTCGCCGCATTCTTTCATGTCGGACACTTCGGCTTTCGCAAGCAGTTCATCCGCCTCCTTTACTGCCACGGCATTTTTCTGTCCTTCTCTATAGCTGTAAACACCTTTACCATTAATATAGATCCAGAAAGTCTTTTCCTTATCAATATAGATAAGCGAAGGATTTCCGGTCAGACCGACGTTCCACATCCAAGCTTCCACATTACGGTCAAAAACATCGGAAGCCGAGTTGTAAATGGCATACCCACTTCCCGTACGTATCCACAAATTACCGGACGCATCTTCTTGTATATCCTCGACATAACTATCGGGAAGAGATTTCTCGTCATCTTTCTGGCTGCGATAAATCTTTATATTGTAACCATCATAGCGGTTCAGCCCCGAAGCTGTACCAAACCACATGAATCCGTTTGAATCTTTATAAATAGCATTAACCTGATTATTGGAAAGTCCGTCTTTCACTTCCAAATGTTTAAACATGTAGTCATGTGAAGCAGCAGAGAAACATACCATCCAAACCCACAAGAGCAGTAGTTGCAGTCTTTTCATACTATCAGAGCTAAGGGAAGTTATTTTTGTTGCAAATGAAGTGAAAAACGAACAGAAAAGCAAGGAAAGACAAGGATTTTTAAAGAAGGAGAAGCATATCCCTCGCGGACATACTTCTCCGTAACCAATCAAAAAAACTATATCAACAATCCTTGTAACCTATAAAACCTATTTGTATGATACTTTTAAAAACTGTCTTTTATTCTATCCACCACTCAATCAGTAAGGGTATTGACCGGCTGCGGCTCCCTTCATGATGCCCTCAATGGCATAAGCCTCCTTCGCCGTACCCGTACCACGGTTCATGTCACCGCCGGTTTCCCAATAAAAGGGGACACAACCGTGGTTTTTCGCCTCTCGGGTGACTACCTCATTCCAATAGGAGCGGCTCTTGTTATGCATCTCCTGGTCAATATCAGGATAGGCAAGTTCAGAAGTCCCCTCTATCTTGTCTTCTTTTGCCCGCTTCATGGCACTATACTCGCCTACAATCACAGGAATTCCCTTATCTGCATAGGCCGTTTTCATCTTCTGGAATTGCTGCTTCACATAATCTTCTTCGTAACCGGTGGCATTATGAATGGAACCGGATACATGATTATCCTTACCCCAATAAAGGAATACATTGCTCCAGGTTTCGTCATGGTTCATCATGGTGAACTGATAGGGATCATAGAAGTGAACTTCCACCATCAGACGGTCGGGTACCTCATCCTTGGGCATCGTGTAGTCATTCACCGTCTTGTCAATATTGGTATAAGGACCTTGCACAATCAGACAACGGCTCGCATTATTTCCTCCGGTGGCACGCACGGCATCAATGAAGGTCTGTTCGTATTTCAAGATGACATCTATGGCCGATGTGCCAACGTTCCCCTGGTCTTGCTGTCCGGGTTCGTTACATCCGGCAAAGAGCAGGTGTTCGTCATAAGCATTCAGTTTATTGGCAATCTGTGTCCAGATAGCTTTCTGCTTGGCATCTACTTCGCTGCTGTAACCATGGGTGATACTCTCTTCAAGCCAACCGCCATCCCAATGGATATTGACAATGGCATACATATCATTGGCTACACAGTAGCCCACCACTTCGCTCACCCGGTCGAGCCATGCAGCATCTATCTCATAGGTCGATGGATTCACAATGTAGTAATCCCACGCGCAAGGGATGCGCACCGCATTAAATCCCAATGCCTTCAGCCCTTTGATATATGCCTCGCTCACTTTAGGATTTCCCCATAACGTTTCGCTCGCTATCTTGTTCTTGTTATCACAAGCTTCCAGCGTGTTGCCGATATTGATACCTGCATACATCTTGGCGGCAAGTGTCCTGGCATCGCTTTCCATATTGCCGGTTTCGCCCGCACCCTGCTTTACGGCCACAGTCTCCGTCAGGCTACCCAAAGTAAAAGAGATATGGCCTTCGCGCGCTCCCAAAGGATTGGGAGAGACGGTAAACTTGAAAATCTTGTCTTCCATGGCACGGGTATTGACCGCCTTTATCCAAGAAACATCGGAAACGGCTTGTACGTCACCATTGGTTTCCACCACCACAGAAACATCTCCTCCCGCAGCTGGCAGGTCGAAAGAGGTAGAGTTGGATATGATTAATCCGTCCGCAGCCGTTTGTTTCACTGTGAAGCTCCCTACTTCGCTGCCTCCGGCTTTCACCGTTACCTTGGCTTCACGGTCACTCGTGTCCGTATTGGCTTCTGCCATAACGGTATACTTCAAAATACTACTCGAAGCAGAACTTTCGGCAGTAACCTTACACCACTCCGGTGCACTGCTGGTAACTTCCAATGCAACGTTCGACTTGATGTTCAGCGTACTTGTTCCTCCGGTCTTGGAGAAAGTCATTCCATCCGTCAGAATGTTCGCGGGAATCGTTATTTCCGGAGTCACAGTATCATCATTGCCGGAACATGCGGCAACGAAAGAAGAGAAAAGCAGTGCCGACAGCACCAGGCAAATTTGGAATTTTTCAATGATATTCTTCATCATGTCTTTACGTATTAAAAATAATGGTTAAATCAGTGAGAGCAAAAGTAGCGGAAAAGGCGGAAAACACACCGATGCCATGTTATCTGCAACGGTATCATTTGTTTCCGAATAGGGCTCAAAAGTTATCATTGAATGACATCAGACACATCCGGCTTGCTTGAACCGAAAGAATACTTTATTTTTGTGTATAAACACTTCCTTCAACTACCCTGATTCATATATCTGATAAACTATTTAAAATACAATGCATTTATGAGAAAGATGATGTTACTTTTAGGACTGGCGCTCAGCCTGTCCTGCTTTTCACAAAACCGGCAAGGTTATCAAAATCCCGTTATTCCCGGTTTCCATCCCGACCCGAGTATCTGCCGCGCAGGAGATGACTTTTATCTGGTCAACAGTAGTTTCCAATATTTCCCGGGCGTACCGTTGTTCCACAGCAAAGACCTCATCAACTGGGAACAAATCGGACACTGCCTGACGCGCCCCTCACAACTGCCGCTTCACGACGCCCTTCCGGGACTGTTTTTGCTTTTTGTCTTTCGCAATCGCATCCTCCTTTCTCACAGCGCCCCGCCCGGTAAACGGGGCGTAAATGTTTTCTGTCTGATAGTGCCGAACCCCGGGCCGCAGGAAT
>OKRT01000579.1_pt1 | contig 17584 bp, 23 predicted proteins | sample 1601111 | NCBI WGS metagenome assembly OKRT01 (sample SAMEA3541572, study PRJEB24748) | human gut metagenome | biome: human gut; feature: human-associated habitat; material: faeces | place: China | collected 2012 | reverse complement strand
ACTGCGGCCCAAATCAAAGACCTGGGTGCCCCAGTCGGGGTGCTCGCCCTTGCGGGCGTCGGCGTACTCATAGGTGGGTCCGCCGTCAAAGTGATACAGGCCAAAGGCGTCCCGGGGGAAGTGGGCGGGCACCCAGTCCAGAATGACGCCCACGCCGGCCTGATGCAGCTGGTCAATGAGGTACTTCAAATCATCAGGGGTACCGAAGCGGCTGGTAGCGGCAAAGTAGCCGGTGACCTGATAGCCCCAGGAGGCATCCAGGGGGTGCTCCATCACGGGGAGCAGCTCCACATGGGTATAGCCCATCTCTTTCACGTAGGGTACCAGATACTGGGCAGTATCCCGGTAGGAGAGGAACTCCCCCTCCCCGGTACGCCGCCAGGAGCCCAGGTGGCATTCATAAATATTCATGGGACGGCGGTAAGGAGCGTTTTTCGCCCGGTGGTCCAGCCAGCCCTGATCGCCCCAGGGATACTCCTCCAGATCATAGATCTTGGAGGCATTGCCCGGGCGGGTCTCGGCGTGGAACGCATAGGGGTCAGCCTTGGCCACCACCTTGCCGTCGGCACCGTGTACCGCGTACTTATATGTATCAAAACGCTTTAAGCCAGGAACAAAACCCTGCCAGATTCCGCCTTCCAGTTTTTCCAGCGGAGCGGCATTCTCATCCCATCCGTTGAAATCACCAAAGACGCAGACCTGCTTGGCATTGGGCGCCCAGACACGGAACACATATCCGTCCTGGCCGTCCTTCTGCCCCGGGTGGGAGCCGAAGCATCTCCACGCGTGGCAGCTGCGGCCTTCTGAGAAGGCCTCCAGCTCCAAAAACAGGTCATAATCTGATAGTTTTGTATCATATTTGACCATAGTAATCACCTCAATCTCGTCTTTTTCGCTATTTTCCCAACGAAAACGACAACCTCTCTAAATCGGAACCCCCGATATTTATATAAATTATACAACACTGTCTGTACACCGTCAAGTCAAAAGGGTGTTAATTGGAATTTTGTTCCCACCCCTGTTTCCCTGGGGCGAAAGGCCCAAAAACCTTCCGCCCCAGGGGGTTTTTTATCGTTGTTCTGCCATCAGCAGACCGCGCAGCATCCGCTGAAAAATCCCGCCAGTGGTCAGCCGCTGCACCTCCTGGCTGGAAATTATGGCCAGGGTATCCCGTGTCTCTCCGTTGACCAAAATTTCCAGTTCACCCACCTTCTGCCCCGCTTCCACCGGGGCCTCCAGGTCCTGAGCCAAGGTCAGCTTGGTGGTAACGCTTCCCTCTTCTCCCTTGCGCACCAGCACCCGGCACTCCCGCTCCAACTCAGGCTGGATCTGCCCCACCGTGCCCAGCAGCACCGGAATGGGCGCCAGAGGGCTTTCTGGATACACCTGCATAAGTGTATACGCCCCAAAGCCGTAATCCAGCATGGCCTTGGCGTCCTCAAAGCGGTCTGCCGCTGTGGGAGCGGCCATCACCACGGCGATGAGTTCCATGCCGTCCCGCTCCGCGGTGGCAGACATACAGTACAGGGCCGAGTCGGTGGAACCCGTCTTCAGACCGGTAGCGCCCTCATAGAAACGCACCAAGCGGTTGGTATTGGTCAGGCCGAAGGCCCCGTCCCGGATGGAGTCCATCCAGATGGTGGTGTACTCCCGGATGCCCGGATGGTTGAGAATGAGCTCCCGGGACATGAGGGCAATATCGTAGGCCATAGTCACGTGGCCGGATGCGGGCAGACCGGTACAGTTGACAAAGTTGGTGTCCTCCATACCCAGCTCCTGGGCCCGCTGGTTCATCTGCTGGACAAAGGCGCTCTCACTGCCTGCCAGATACTCCGCCATGGCCACGGTGGCGTCATTGCCTGAGACCACGGTGATGCACTTGATGAGTTCCCCCACCGTCATCTGCTCGCCTTCCTTCAGATAGACCTGGGAGCCTCCCATGCCCGAGGCCCGGGCAGAGACGGTGACCACGTCCTCTTGGTTGATGCGGCCGCTGTCCAGCGCCTCCATGATGAGCAGCAAAGTCATCACCTTGGTGACGCTGGCCGGCTCCATCTGCCGTTTGGCCTCTTTCTCATATAGGATCGTCCCGGTCTCCTTCTCCATAAGCACCGCTGACGGCGCACTCAGTTCCAACGGAGACTGGGCGGCGGCCTCCTGGGCCGACGCCGTGCCGGTGAGCAAAAGCACCGCCAGCACCAGGGAACCGATTCGTTTCATATCGCTGTGCCTCCCTATCTGTGTTTCAAGTGGTATGCGATGACAGGATGTGACAACGGAGAGGCTTCTATACCGCAGAGCATGGCGGTAAATTTTTCAGTTTTTTCATATGTGACGTGAAGTGTACAACTTTTTGCTCCTTCCCCCCTGGGGTAGAGGAGGGATGTGGTGAAACGAAACAAGAAACCGCTGGATCGGGAGCAGCTGCTGGAGCAGATGCGCGCCCTGGCCTGCGCCAAGGTAAACGACGCGGTGAAGCTGGCCTACCTGCCCGAGGAGGAACGGGAGGCCATCGGAAAGCTGGACCTGTCCGCCCTGATCGAATTTCGGCGCAGCGGCGCCGGAACGGTAGAACTAAAATTCGCCGACCGGATGAAGGCCCTGGAGCGGCTGCTGGAGCTGAGCGGTCCCAGCGGGGAAGAGCAGCTGGATTCCCTTTTCCGGCGCATGGAGGATGAGGAGGAATGAAACCTCTCATCTTCTCCAAAAAACAGCGGCGGGTGCTCACCTGGTGGCGGCCCAACTCTCCCTTCCGAAATTGCCAGGCCATCATCTGCGACGGTGCCGTGCGCAGCGGCAAGACCCTGTGCACCGGTCTTTCCTTTTTTTGCTGGGCCATGAGCTGCTATCAGGACAAAACCTTTGCCCTGTGCGGCAAATCCATCCCCTCGGTGCGGCGAAACCTTCTCAGCGACCTGCTGCCTATCTTAAGACAGCTTGGTTTTTCCTGCCGGGAACGCGCCTCCCGCAATCAGCTCACCGTCACCATGGGCCGCCGAAGAAACACATTCTACCTCTTCGGCGGCCTGGACGAGCGCTCCGCCGCCCTGGTACAGGGAATCACCCTTGCCGGAGCCCTGCTGGACGAGGTGGCTCTGATGCCCCGCTCCTTTGTAGAGCAGGTGTGCGCCCGGTGCTCGGTGGAGGGAAGCCGACTGTGGTTCTCCTGCAACCCGGAGAGCCCCGCCCACTGGTTTTACCAGGAGTGGATCCAAAAAGCGGAGGAAAAGAAGGCACTGCGCCTGTCCTTTGCCATGACGGACAACCCCAGCCTCTCCCCCGCTATGCTGGAGCGCTACCGGACTATGTTCCAGGGAGCCTTCTACCGCCGGTTCGTGCTGGGAGAGTGGGTAAACGCAGAGGGTCTGGTGTACGACTTCTTCTCCCAGGACCTGGTCCGGGAACCGCCCCTGGATGTAAGCGGCCCCTTCTATGTCTCCTGCGACTATGGAACGGTGAACCCCACCTCCATGGGACTCTGGGGAAGAAAAAACGGGGTGTGGTACCGGCTGGAGGAGTACTACTACAACTCCCGCCAGGCGCGCAGGCAAAAGACCGACCAGGAGTACGCCGACGACTTGGAGGCCCTGGTCAAGTGCCGTCCTCTGGGGGCGGTGGTGGTGGACCCTTCCGCCGCCAGCTTCATTGAGGTGCTGCGGCGGCGGGGGTTGCCGGTGCGGAAAGCCAATAACGATGTGCTTTCCGGAATCCGGCTCACCGCCCGGCTTCTCAAAGAGGGAAAGCTGGTCATCTGTTCCCCCTGCCGGGACGCCATCCGGGAGTTCGGACTGTACCGCTGGGACACCAGCGGCAGCGGCGGAGACCGGGTGGTAAAAGAACATGACCATGCCATGGACGACATTCGATACTTTGCTTCTACCATTGCCGCCGGAAATTCCGGCGGTTTTTTCGCGGGAAGTGTGGAGCGGACCGGATTTTAGCCTACTCCAGTTTATTGGACAGGTTCCCACAATACGACCAGAAAATAATCGCAAAGGAGGAAAATACGTGACATGCTCCCGCCGCCTATAGAGGCGGGGGCTTCCTGCTCAATAACCCCAGCGGGTTAAGTATCAACAGGCTATCCCCGTGTGTCCCACGGTTCTTCAAGAAGTCACGCGATCTGCGCGACCCCTGTATCCCTGATATTTATTGCAGCGTTTACATCCCGCAAAATTGTCTTCCCGCAAGAGGGGCACACCCAAACACGTTCAGAAAGACTCAGTCCATCATTTATGTACCCGCAGTGACGGCACAGCTTGGAAGAAGGAAACCACTTGTCTATCGTGATTAGCTTCTTACCCTGCTCCGCTAGCTTGTAGGCAAGGAATGTGCGGAACTGACCAAATCCATTATCCATGGTGGCTTTACCGAGGCGCAAAGAGCCGGACATTCCCTTGTAGTTAATGTCCTCTACGCACACAATATCCCACTTGTCAGCAAGTTCCCGGCTTCTCTTGTGCTGCCAGTCCTTGCGCTGGTTCCTGACCTTCTCATAGACTATGGCAACCCGCAGCTTCTGTTTCTGGTAGTTGGATCCCCCCTTTAGCATTTTGGACAACTTGCGCTGTTCCATAGCAAGGCGTTGTTCGGACTGGCGGTAGAAGTGGGGCATGTCCGCCTCTGTGCCTTGGCTATCGACATAGAAGTGCGGACTGCTGTAATCCAACCCAAGAGCCTTGTCAGTGTTCAGTGTGCGCTCTGGCTCGACTGCTTCGTACTCAGTGAGAACGGAGACATAATACTTCCCGGACGGGTCTTGACTGAATGTGACGCTCTTAATGTGATGTGTAGCGGGTATCTGCCGGTGGAATTTCACCCGAACCAGGCCCATCTTAGGAAGTTTCAGGAAATTTCCAGCCACAGCGATATTCCCGTTAATGCAGTTGGTCGTGTACGCCTTGCGGGAGGACTTTTTACTGCGAAACTTTGGGAAACCGATGGACTTGTCCCGGAAAAAATTCTTATAGGCAGCCTGTACCTGCAACTGAGCGTTACACAAAGCCATAGAGTCCACTTCTCGTAAAAATGGAAACTCATTTTTGTACTGTGCCGGGGTATTGTGGAGCATTTTACCCGTTTCCTTGTAGTAAGCGATCTTATCTGCAAGCAGGCGATTGTAAACGAAGCGGGCACAACCAATAGTCTTTGCAAAAAGCTCCTGCTGTTCAGCATTTGGCATAGTTCGAAACTTGTACGCTTTGTTCATTGTTCACCCTGGCTTTCTATGTACTGGCGCAACATTTCGATTGGAGCCTCACCCACACTGATAAGGCAAAAGCTACGACTCCAAAACTGCTCTTTCCATAGGAGCTGTCGTATCTCCGGGAACTCTTTTTTTATGAGTCGACTACTCGCACTCTTGTATGCATTTATAAACTTTGTCAACTCTGTCTTTGGGTGCGATGAAAACAGGATATGTACATGGTCTTGGTCGTGATTCCACTCTTGCAACGTGATGTTGTATGACGGCTGGATATACTCAAAAATCTCTTTCAGCCTTTCCGAAATGGCATCATCAATGGCCTTGCGCCGATACTTTACAACAAAAATCAAGTGATAATGAAGGGAGAACACTGAATGATTATTACTTTCCAAAACCATTGTAATTCACCGCCTTTATTTTATAACACTGACTATATTACAAAGGAGGTAAATATGCAAGGAGCGCGCAATTTCTCCCCCGCCCTAGAGCGAGAGAATCCTTGCTAGATTATGTTGAAATGGTTTGAGAAGAAAAAGCCCGCAGGGAAACCCCCTCAGGTCCAGCTGCGGGATTGGGAACACCACCCCTTCGGGCTGCTGGATCAGTACGTGCCTTTGCGCAGCGGAGAGATCGCCCTCTACCGCTCCATCCGGGAGGCAGTGCCCATTCTGGACGCGGCCATCTGGAAGCTGGTGCGGCTGTGCGGCGGGGTACAGATCCGCTGCAGGGATTCCCGGGCTCAGCAGGGACTGAGCCGTTTCTTGGCCACCGTGGACACCGGCCGGGGACAGCAGGGCATCCAGTCCTTTTTGGACCAATACCTGGACTGCATGATCACCTGCGGCCAGGGCGTGGGCGAGATGGTGCTGGACCCCCAGGGAAAATCCATTGCCGCTGTGCTGTGCGCTGACCCCGCCCTGGTGGAAATTCGGGAAGGGGACTCCCCTCTGGACTTTCGCCTGTGCGTGCGGGAAAACGGGGGTGAGCCCAAAGAGCTGCCCTGGCAGCAGCTGCTGCTCTTCACTCCCTTCCAGCCGGAGGCGGAGCATCCCTACGGCGTATCCATGCTGCGCTCCATGCCTTTTCTCACTGGGGTACTGCTGAAAATCTACCAGGCTCTGGGCCAGAACTGGGAGCGGGTAGGCAACCTGCGCTTTGCTGTGGTATGCAAGCCCGACGAGAACAGCCCCCTCTCCGCCCAGGAGCGGGGCGAGCAGGTGGCCAGCCAGTGGTCCCAGGCCATGCAGTCCTCCCGCCAGGGTGCGGTGCGGGACTTTGTGGCAGTGGGTGATGTGGACATCAAGGTCATCGGGGCAGACAACCAGATCTTGGACAGCGAGGTACCGGTGCGTCAGATCCTGGAGCAGTTGGTGGCCAAGACGGGCATCCCCCCCTTCCTGCTAGGGCTGTCCTGGTCGTCCACCGAGCGCATGAGCGCCCAGCAGGCCGACCTGCTTACCAGCGAGATCACCGCCATTCGCCGCAGCCTGGAGCCTATGCTCCAGCGAATCTGCCGGCTGTGGCTGCGCCTGGGCGGCTATGACGACCAGGTGAGCATCGAGTGGGAGGACATTAATCTCCAGGACATCGTAGAGGAGGCCCGGGCACAGCTGCTCCACGCCCAGGCAGAAGAGATTGGGAGGGAAGCAAGTTGAACATTACCAAAACCGCCCTGGCCTTACAGCAGGCCGAGGGGGTAAACCCCGAGGAGCTGGAACTCATCAACACCTGGAGCAAAAGGCCCCTCACCGCCCAGGAGGTGTACGTCTTCTCGGTGCGGCTGTGCGACAACGAAGTGGACCGGGATTTTGAGCGGTTCCCCGCCCAGACTCTGGAGGCTCTGGCCCCCCTGTTTTTGGGCAAGAGCGGCATTTTTGACCACAATTGGTCAGCTCGGGGACAGGCCGCCCGGATCTTCTCCACCCAGGTCGTTCAAGAGCCCGAGCGGGTCACCCAGGCGGGCGATCCCTACTGCTGGCTGAAAGCTCGAGCCTACATGGTGCGTACCGACGACAATCGGGGACTGATTGCCGAGATCGACGGCGGCATCAAAAAGGAAGTGAGCGTGGGCTGCGCGGTGAAGCGCCGGGTATGCTCCATCTGCGGCGAGGAGGCCGGGACCGGCTGCGGTCACCAGCCCGGACAGGTCTACGACGAAAAGCTGTGCTACCTCAGTCTGGAGGAGCCTGCCGACGCCTACGAGTTTTCCTTTGTGGCCGTTCCCGCCCAGCCCCAGGCCGGCGTGGTGAAGGCCATGGGCGTCAAGCACTACGAGACCCTCAAGGAACTGCTGGCCGACTACCCCCGCTTTGCCGGAGAGGTGGACAAGCTGAAGGCCCAGGCAGAGCTGGGAGAGCGGGCGCTCAAAGAACTGCGGGAGGATGTGGTGCGGCTGGCAGCTCTGGCCGACCCTCAGGCCGACATGAAGGTCTTGCAGCACATGGCCCAGCACCTGGAAGAGCCTGAACTGCGGCAGCTCCAGCGGCTCTACGGCCAGAAGGCGGCCAAGAGCTATCCCCTGCAGCTGCCCTATGCCCAAAAGCCCCAGTCCCTGTCCCAGGAGGACGGGGCCTTTCTGATTTGACCCAGATACTTCATGACTTAAGGAGGAACAAGAATGAATCAGGTTTCGTTTGAAGAGATTGGCGCCGTGACCGCCACCTTCCTGGCCAAGGAGGACGTAGTCCCCGGCCAGGTAGTCAAGATCACTGACAACGGCCAGGTGGGCGCGTGCAGCGACAGCGACGCGTTCTGCGGTCTGGCCCTGTCCAACCGCAAAGGCTTTGCCGGTGTGCAGGTGAAGGGTTTCCTTACCCTGCCCATCTCCGGCTCGGTGAGCCTGGGCCAGGTCATTCTGGCCGCCGACGGCACCGGCAAGGTGAAGAGCGCCGAGGCAGGTGTGACCGCCCTGGTGGTCTCGGTGGATGACGCCGCCCACACCGCTGTGGTGTGCCTGTAATTTAAGAAAGGAGCGTGGATCGCGATGGCCAATCGTTATGACACTTTGAAGCTGGAGAAGGGCATGTATCAGGAGGCGGGCAGCACCTTTACCCAGGTGCTGGAGCGCCTGGACCCCTCCGAGCAGTACAAGGGCACCAGTCTGGAGGGTCTGGACGCCTTTCAGCGTCAGCTCAAGCGCTTTGACATCAAGGTAAAGGGCGCGGGCTGCGACGCGGTGGAGAAGTTCTTCCGCACCTCCGACGCCGCCGTCCTCTTCCCTGAGTACATCGCCCGTTCTGTGCGTCAGGGCATGGATGAGAGCAACCTTATCCCCTCCATCACCGCCGCCACCACCAATTTTGACGGTATGGACTACCGCTCCATTGCCGCCCAGGCCGGCGGCGAGGAGAAGGAGCTGCGGGCGGTAGACGAGGGCGCCGCCATCCCCAGCACCACCATCAAGGTGCAGGCCAACCTCATTAAGCTGCACAAGCGCGGCCGCATGCTGGTGGCCTCCTACGAGTCGGTGCGCTACCGCAAGCTGGACCTGTTCTCCGTCACCCTGCGTCAGATCGGCTCCCACATCGCCCAGATGCTGCTGGCCGACGGCGTGGATGTGCTGATCAACGGCGACGGCAACAACAACGCCGCCGACGTGTTCACCACCGCCGCCTCCGATACCCTGACCTACGACGATCTGGTGGACTTCTGGGCCAAGTTTGAGCCCTACGAGATGAACACCCTGCTGGTAAGCCCCGATGTGATGGTGAAGCTTCTGAAGCTCCCCGAGTTCCAGAACCCCCTCACCGGCCTCAACTTCCAGGGCACCGGCAAGCTGTCCACCCCCCTGGGCGCCAACCTGCTGCGCACCAGTGTGCTGCCCGAGAAGACTGCCGTGGGCCTGGACAAGCGCTACGCTCTGGAGCTCATTCAGGGCAGCGACGTGATGGTGGAGTACGACAAGCTCATTGACCGCCAGCTGGAGCGGGCGGCTATCACCACCATCAGCGGCTTTGCGAAGATCTTCCAGGAGGCCTCTCACGTGCTGAAGGTGCAGGCATGACCGAGCAGATCATTGCCTTAGCCATCGCCATGGGCGCTTCCGAGTCCCAGCGGGAGGTATTGGAGCCCCTGTGCGCCGCGGCGGAGCAGGCCCTGACCGCCCAACTGCGGCCCGGAGTCACGCCGGAAAGCTGCATCGACGCCTTTACGGTGTGTGCCGCCTGGATGGCACTGGACGGACTGTCCGCTGCGGGCGGCGGCGGGGAGGTGACCTCCTTCACCGCCGGGGATGTATCCATTCAGACCGGAAACGGTGGAAGCTCTGGCAACCTTACAGAGCAGATCCAGCGGCTGATGGCCCCCTACCTGCGGGACGGCGGCTTTTATTTTCAGGGGGTGACGTGATGATGGATGCAGCCTGGGCCACCCTGCTGGCCAAGTACGGCCAGCGGGTGGTCCTCCACCAGGGGGACAGTACGGTGGACACCCGTGCCTTTCTCCAGCCCATCCGGGAGAAAGGGCAGGCCCAAAGCCTGCCCTCTCCCCTGGGCTGGCAGCGGGAGGACCGTTTTTTATACCTGGGTGACCCCAGCTATCCCTTGACGGCCAACAGCACCGACTGGGTGGAGTTTGAGGGGGCTGGCTACGCCGTCATCTCCGCCCACCCGGTGCACGTAGGAAACAGCGTGTCCCACATCTGGGCGGTTCTGCGGCCCAGAGACACGGGAGAGGAGGCAGGAGCATGAGCACACCCATGGAACAGGCGGTGGAGGTACTGTGCCAGCACCTCCGAGACCAGCAGCTGCCTGCCCGCACCGCCTGGAGCACCGAAGCCAGGCCCCAGTTGGAGGCTCCGGTGATCGCGGTCTCCCTGCGAGGGTGCGAGAGCACACCGGCGGGCTTTTCCGGCTATCTGGGACAGCGGCTCAACCCCGACACCCAGGCCTGGGAGGAGCGGTACGGCAAGACGGTCACCCTGACCTTTGGGCTGGACCTGTATGCCGCCCCCGGCACCGACCCCGCCGCTTTGGAACAGGTCTGGGCCGCTCTGGCCCAGGCCTGTCTGCCCCCCGGCCCCAAAGGGCTGACCGTGGGGACCTTTTCCTGCGGCGAGACCGATTATGACCAGCAGGCCCGGCTGCTCAAGCGCCCGGCCCAGCTGGTTTGCACCGCCCTGCTGGTGTCCGGCAGCACGCAGGAGCAGGGCGAGTTCCTGGACTTTGAGATCAGAGGGGAGAGAACCTTATGAATTTGACCACTCACGAGCGCCCCGGCGTCTACTCCTCCTATGACGCCTCCACCCTGGTGCGAGGCAGCGGAGGACACAAGACGGTGGGCCTGGCGGCCATCAATTCCACAGCTTCCGCCGGGGTCCCCATCACCGTGACCAGCTACGAGGCGGCGGTGGCCGCCTTCGGCAGTCAGGAGGGCAAGCAGGACATGGCCGAACTCATCCGCATTGCCCTGCTCAACGGCGCGGCCGCCGTAGTAGCCGTTCCGGTCGCCAATGAGGAGGGCTACCAAGCCGCGTTTGACACCCTGGGCGGCCTGGAAAATATCAGCGTGATGCTGTGTGACAGCACGACCCTGACGGTACAGCAGGCCCTGCGGGACAGTGTACTGTCCGCCAGCGCCGCCCGCCGGGAGCGTATTGCTGTGGTTGGCGCCGCCGCGGGCGAGGAGGTATCCGCTCTGGTGGAGCGGGCCAAGGGGCTCAACTGCGAGCGCATGGTACTGGTGGCTCCCGGCAGTGTGGACGGTGAGGATGCCGCTCAGGACGGACTGAGCGCCGCGGCCGCCGTAGCCGGAGCCATTGCCGCCCAGTCTGACCCCGCTATCCCTCTGGGCGGCGCGGAGCTGCTGGGCCTGAAGGGGCTGAGTGCGCAGTACAGTGACAACGACATCGACCTGCTGGTACGGGGCGGTGTGACCCCCCTGGAGAGCGTCAGCGGTCAGGTGGGTGTGGTGCGCGGCGTCACCACCCGCACCTCCAGCGGCGAGGTGGAGGACACCACCTGGCGGGAGCTGTCCACCATTCTTATTGTGGACGATGTGATCCCCACCCTGCGCGACAGCCTGCGCAGCAAGTTCCGCCGGGCCAAGAACACCGCTCAGAGCCGGGGCGCCATCCGCACCCAGGTAGTGCTGGAGCTGGAGAACAAAAAGAGCCGGGAGATCATCACCGACTACGACCAGGTCACCGTCTCCGCCCACCCCGATGATCCTACCGTGTGTCTGGTGGACTTTACCTTCACCGTCACCCACGGTCTCAACCAGATCTGGCTGACCGCCCACATCGTCATTTAAGGAGGGATCAGTTTGAGCATTGCAGGATTTCCTACCAGCAGCGACATCTACCTGGAGGTAGACGGCACCAAGGTAGCCGTGGTACAGAGCTACTCCGCCCGCTCCGACAAGACCAGCCGGGCGGTGGAGGCCTTTGGCGAGGAGGAACCCGTAGCCACCATTCCCGGCCAGACCAGCCATGTACTGGAGCTGAGCCGTCTCTACGCCACCGAAGAGGCGGTACAGGACGGCATCGATTTCTACAGCCTGTCCGACTTCTCTCTGGTTATCTGTAAGCCCGACCGGAAGATCGTCTACTCCGGCTGCCAGTGGTCCTCCATTCAGGAGAACGGCACCTTGGGCAACATGGTGCTGGAGAAGGTGACCATTGTAGCCTCCAAGCGGCTGGAAATGGAGGCGTGAGATGAGCCCTTCCATCTTAGCCGGCCGGGATCGGATGGCGCTGGACAACGGCATGAACCTGCGGCTGCTGTCCGCCCTGGAGGTGCTCCAGGCCCGGCGGGAGGCGGACGGCCTGTGCCGCAGCAGCAGTGAGCGCGCCCTGTGCTCCAACGCCTGTCTGCTGGCCCGGGCACTGGAAACTCAGGAGGGCGAGCCCGTCTTTTCCAGCGGTGAGGCGGTGCTCTCCGGGCTGCGGGTGGAGGAGATCTCCGCCCTGGCCCGGACCTGGAGCCAATTTAACCGGGAGGAAAATCCGCCTCTCACCCTGAGCCGGGAACAGGCAGAGCAGGTAAAAAAAAAGTAGCCGCGGACGGCGCTGACCGGCTGCGCTGGAAAGTGCTGCGGGCCTTTGGCGCTCTGCCCACCGAGGCGCGGGCCCGGCAGATGCGGGACCGGGACTACCTGTGGTGCCTTACCCATATGGTATTGGACCGGGAGGAGGAGCTGGAGCGCCTTTGCCCCAGCTGCCGGGCTCAGAGCCAGCAAGGTCTGTGTCCCGGCTGCGGCCGGCCCATCGGGACCGTGGAGGGTGGGGTAAATCCCAACTTTGACCTTCAGCGGTTTGCAGCTCTTGGGAAGGGGGAGACGAAATGACCAACGATTTGGACAACCTGCTGGAGCAGGTGGAGGATGTTCTGGAGGAGGACGGGGGCGCGCTGTGGCAGCCTGACCTCACCTCGCTTGTGCTGCCCCAGGCTCGGGAGGATCGAGCTAAGGCAGATCATCAGGACAGCCAGGCCGGAGCGTATGCAGACCCATCGGATGCTCTGGCGGATTTCTCGGGTCTGGAGGGTCCGCAGGCTCTGCCCCGTTTTCAGCGGGCCGGGGAGGATAACTCGCAGACACCCGGATCAAGCGGCAGTGATCCCCAGGAGCTTTCCCAGGGCATCGCCGCACAGTCCTCCTCCCCCGCTCTGCTGGAGCAGCTGCGGACTCTGGAGGACATCCAGGCCGGTGCAGAGGCCCTGGGCCGCAGTCAAGAAAACGGAGGCACCCTGCCCTCCCGCGCCTTTTCCAGTCAGGGCGGCTCCGGGCTGCAGTATGACCCCGCCGCCCTGAGGGACTCCCCTCTGGCCGCCGCCGCGGCCGCGGCTCAGCAGCAGGAGGACGCTCGGGCGGTGGACCGGGCCTTTCAGCGGGACAGCCGCCGGTATGACCGGGGCTTCTCTCTGTACTGAGGAAGGAGGGATGGGGCGTTGCTTTTGACCCCCATGCGCTACAAGGAGTACGTCTGGCCCCACAATCCCAGGGTGTACTCCATCGACTATGAACGGATCATGGCGGTAAACAAGGTGCCCTTTGGTCTTTACTACCTGCAGGATCTGGGACGGACCCGGCGGGTGATGAAGGGAGAGGGCGAATTCATCGGCGAGGACGCCTATACCCAGTTTGGCCAGTTGGCCAACGTGTTTTATTCCGGCGGCCCCGGCCAACTCATCCACCCCCTGTGGCAGACCGCCAACGCCTACTTTGTCTCCCTGCGGCTGGAGCAGGAACCTATGCGGGACTATGTGCGCTACTCCTTTGAATTTTGGGAGGAGGCCAACTATTACAGCGGCCAGGTGCGCACCTGGACTGCCCAGACCAGCCAGAGCTCCAGCTCGGACCAGGCTGCTCAGACCATCCCGGTCTATTACCAGGTGGTAAAGGGGGATACGCTGTGGTCCATCGCCATGCGCTACGGCATGGCACTGAGCGATCTCATTGCGCTCAATCCCCAGATCAAAAACCCCAACCTCATTCACATCGGAGATGAGGTGAGGGTATCGTGACCGGATATGTGATTTCCGCCCAAGGGGATGCCACGGCACTGCCCGCTCCCCTGTCCTGGACGTTTCAATACACCTCGGGAGTGCCCTGTGACAGCTTTCAGATCCGCTGTCTCTGGGAGGGCACCAACACCGTGGACCCTAGGCAGTGGTGCACCTTTCAGGCCCTGGATGAGGACCAGGTAGTCTTTACCGGGGTGGTGGATGAGTGTGAGACCGCCCTCACCCCTCAAGGTGCCTGGATCGATGTGTCCGGCCGGGGAATGGCCGCTCGACTGCTGGACAACGAGGCCCTGGGCCAGGACTACCAGGTGGCCACTCTGGACGACATTCTCCGGGATCATGTAAGCCCCTACGGCATCACGGTGGCCAGCCAGGCCTACATGGCCCCGGTAAGCCAGTTCTCTGTGGCGGTGGGCAGCAGCGAGTGGTCGGTCCTGTACGACTTTGTGCGCTACTACCACAGCATCTCCCCCCGTTTTGACCGGGAGGGACGGCTGGTACTCACCCCCTGGGAGGACAACACCCGGCTGCTGCTGGACGACGCCACCCCGGTAACGAAGCTGGTATGCCGGGACAAGCGCTACGGCGTGCTGTCCCAGGTGGTGGTGCGGGACCGGTATCAGCAGCTCACCCAGGTGGTGAGCAACACGGATTTTCAGGCCCTGGGAGGCAGCCGCCGCCAAGTACTTACCATGCCGGGCAAAAGCCAGTACCAGGCCATGCGCTACTCGGGCCAGTTCCAGCTGGACCAGTCCGCCACCGAACAATTGGTACTGGAGGTAACCATTCCGGTGCTTTTTTATGGAAAGCCGGGAGACCTGGTACAGCTGCAGCGCTCCGACTGGGGGCGTGACGGGCTCTACCGGGTCAACCAGGCTCAGGTCGGGGTGGACGAGAGCGGGGGCTGGACCCGTCTGGAGCTCATGTCCCCCGAAGTTTTGGTGTGAGGTGAAGGTTATGTGGACATCCAATCGAAAACAGGATGGCAGGACCCAGGAGGCTCCCGGTGATGTGGGAGTGGTCACTCTGGGAGGCGACCCCGCAGGCGTGTATCTCAGCGGAGAGCGGCGCTGGGTGGCGGTGTACGCCCCCGGCGGCTACCAGTGGCGGCCTGCCGTGGGCGAAAAGGTATTGGTTTTAAAGGCAGGGGACCATCAGGAGTCCCCCTGTCTGGTGGGTGTGCGCCAGTCGGAACAGCAGCTGGAGCCCGGGGCCGTGCGGCTCAGCGGCGGCGAGGGGCAGATCGACCTGTGCAAAGACGGCATCCGCCTCACCGGGCCGGTATGGATCGGGGAGCAGAGCCTGGAGGACTATGTGGCCGCCATCGCCCGGGAGGTGACCCTGGAAATTTTGGGAGGAGGCTGACCGCTTGGAACGAAAACTCAGTGGAGGGGACTATCTCCCCGGTTCGCAGGGAGGCGTACAGTCTCTGGATGGGGCTCAGGCCCTGCTGCAGCGGGTGTTGTTCCGGCTCACCGCCCGGCGGGGCCAGTTCCCCTTCCTGCCCGAGATGGGCAGTCGGCTCTACCAGCTGTGTCGGGACGGAAAGCCCTCCGCCCGCTCCGCCCTGGCCCGGCAGTATACTGTCCAGGCGCTGGAGAGTGAGGAGGATGTGACCGTCACCGATGTACAGTGGACTCAGCTGGAGGGCAGCCGGGGACATTTACAGGTCTATCTGGAATGGCAGGGAGAACCCCTGTCTGTGTCCCTGGACATTACCGGGTAAGGAGGGATCGACATGAAAACCATTGATGAAATTTTCGGGGAGATGCTCTCCTGCCTGGAGGAGCAGACCGGTCTGGAGCCGGAACCCGGGTGCGACCTGTCGGTGCGGATGTATGCTGTGGCTGCCCAGGTCTACGCCCTGTACATCCAGGCCCAGTGGGTCACCCGCCAGGCCTTTCCCCAGACGGCGGAGAGCGACTATCTGGATCTCCACGGTCAGCTGCGGGGACTTACCCGCAAGCAAGCCACCCAGGCACTGGGCTCCATCCGTTTTACTGCCCAGAGCTCTGACAGTGCCCGCACCATCCCACAGGGTACCGTGTGCCTGACCGCGGATATGGTGCGCTTTGAGACCACAGAGGACGGGATCATCGCCCCCGGCGAGACAGAAGTTGACGTCCCTGCCCAGGCCTTGCTCCCCGGTGCGGCGGGCAACGTATCCGCCCGGGCCATCACCGCCATGGCGGTGGCTCCGGTGGGGGTGTCCGCCTGCACCAATCCTCTGCCCTTTACCGGAGGCAGCGACGCGGAGGGGGATGAGGCCTTCCGCACCCGAATTCTGGACACCTACCAGCGCCTGCCCAACGGAGCCAACATCGCCTTCTACGAGCAGGGTGCGCTGTCCTTTGACCAAGTGGCGGCGGTGTCCGTCCTGCCCCGCAGCCGAGGCATCGGGACCGTGGATGTTGTGGTGGCCACCCTCAGTGGACAGCCTGATGAGGAACTGCTGGGACAGCTGCAGGAGTACTTCCAGTCCCGGCGGGAGATCGCTGTGGATGTGAAGGTCCTGGCCCCCGAGGCCCTCACCGTCAATGTCTCTATCCAGGTGAAAGCCAAGGAGGGAGCTGACCAAGAGGCGGTAGAACAAGCTGTGGAGGAGGAGGTACGCCGGTGGTTCTCCGGAGAACGGCTGGGCCGCAATGTGCTGCTGGCCCAGCTGGGCAGCGTGATTTACAGCTGTGAGAACGTGGAAAACTACGCCATTCTCTCCCCTGCGGCCGACCAGACTGTGGAGCTGGATCAGCTGCCCACCCTGGGCACTCTGACGGTGGAGGCGATGGTATGAGCTACGCCCAGTATCTCCGCCAGCTGCTGCGCCCCCTGGGCGTCTACGATGTAGAGGGCCGTTATCTCAGCGGCGAGCTGGAGGCGGAAGGTCTTGCCTTGGATGGGGTGGAGAGCGTTCTGGACGAACTGCAGCGAGAGGCTAATCTGGCCACCGCCGAGGACTGGGGGCTGGAACGCATTGCTGGTCTGCTGCGCCGCCGTCCTCCCGCCTCTACCACCAAGGCCATGCGGGAAGCCCTGGCCGCCCTGCTGCGCATCAGCGGAGACAGCTTTACCCTGGAGGCCATCAACGACACCATTGCCGGCTGCGGAGTGATTGCCCGGGTGGATGAGACCGACGAGCCGGGCACCGTGGAGGTCTGGTTTCCTGAAATTCCAGGCATCCCCCCCGCCTTTGAGGAGATCGACAAAATCATCTCCGACATCATTCCCGCCCACCTGCTCATCCGCTACCGCTTCTGGTTTATCACCTGGGAGCAGCTGGAGCAGCGGCTGCCTACTTGGCAGGACATTGAAGAGAAGCATCTCACCTGGGAACAGCTGCAATCTTATGTGGAACCGGGAACTCAGACATAACAAATTTCAAGGCCGCCGGCACCTACATTGCCGATCAAAATCACTTTATTTACCATATCGCCTCGTTATAAGTTTTTTATCATCTCCATAAAGAGCTCGGCCATCTTCACGCCGGCTTTGGCCCCCTGACGCTGCACATCCTCGTGGTCGCCGACCTCATCGCTCAACCCGCAGTTCGTAATGACCGATACCCCGAAAACGGGAATCGACATGTGCCGGGCCACGATCACTTCGGGCACGGTGGACATACCGGCGGCATCGCCGCCGATCGCCTTGAAATAACGGTATTCGGCCTGCGTTTCGAACGTCGGACCCGTACCGCCCACGTAAACGCCGTACTGCAACTTGATTCCCTTCTCCTCGGCAATACGGGTCGCACGGATAATCAAGTGCTGATCGTAACAGTTGTGCATATCTGGGAAACGGTGCCTCCGCTCCCTGCCCTTCGACTATGAGCGGATTGGTGAGGAACGGTATGCCAGGACCTGGAATGTGAAGAACTGAGGATTCGGACACCAATTTCAGACTCATCGAAGCCGTCCTCAGC
>OKRT01000552.1_pt1 | contig 17938 bp, 9 predicted proteins | sample 1601111 | NCBI WGS metagenome assembly OKRT01 (sample SAMEA3541572, study PRJEB24748) | human gut metagenome | biome: human gut; feature: human-associated habitat; material: faeces | place: China | collected 2012 | reverse complement strand
GGTTGCCCATCATGGGGCCGCCCATCAGCAGGCGTCTTCCAGCAGTACTAAATCATATTTCTGCAGCAGTCCGTCCGTCGAAAAAGCTGTTATCACATCTACATTATCAGACGTGATCGCAGTATACATCAGCGTCCCGGAGAAGTTATTGACCGATTTAAAGGTCATACCGTAAGTTTTTTCGATGCCTGGCAAACCGTCGTCACGGGCCGCAAATTCCGGCGAACAGCCGAAACGCAGATTATGACTGACACGGGTCAGATCGGTCATCGTCTTGAGATGGTATTTAGCGGCGGTCGCCTGTGTTACCGCTAAAACGTAAGTATTGTTAAAACCGAAGCTTTCCAGCAGCTCGATCTGATGCGTGTCCCGCATCTGCTGTTTCACCAGCGTATACATCTCATCAGGTGTAAAACCGGGGCGCAGCTTATTTTTCAAAATCGTGCTGTAACCGGTGCCGGTATATTCGGGATACAGGTCGATCTCTCCTGAACGCAGGGCCTCAAAAGCGATCATCGTGCCGCCTAAAGCCAGCTTGCGTTCAACCTTAAGGTCGGTTTTAGCTTCGATCAGGTCGGACAGCATATTACCGATGATCACGCTTTCCGTCGCGTCCTTAGAGCCGATGCGGAGATCATGCTTATTTAAAAACTCGTGGCTCAGCAGATAGCCGCTGCTGATAATAACGATCATACCGGCAACTGCCAGGATGCGTTTATGATGCTGCTTGGTACGTTCCAGGCTTTCCTTGGACATTTTTTTTGAAGCCGGGCGCAGTGAAACAGGTGTGACCGCAGTTTCGACCTTGCTCATCAAAAAATCCATTAAAAGCGCCAGACAGCAGGCAGGGATCGCACCGGCCAGAATCATATTCGGGTTGTCGGTCTGGATACCGCTGATAACCAGCGTGCCAAGACCTCCGGCGCCGATATAAGCCGCAATCGTCATCAGCCCTACCGCAGTAACGCTGGAAATACGTATACCTGCCATGATCACAGGCAGAGCAAGCGGCAGGCGCACCTTAAACAACACCTGCATATCCGTCATACCGATACCCTTTGCCGCTTCCAGCGTGTCGGCGCTGATATTGCGCAGACCGGTACAGGTATTTTTCAAAATGGGCAGCAGTGAATACAAAACTACCATTGCTACAGCAGTAACTGCGCCGATACCCATATAAGGGACCAGAAAACCTAACAGCGCCAGACTGGGAATAGCCTGGGCCAGATTAGCAAAACCCATTACCGGCCGCAGCAAACGCTCGCGCTCGGAAATGTAAATGCCCAATGGTACGCCGATACAAACGGCTATGGCGACCGAAAGCAAAGTCAGCTGGATATGGCTGAGCAGTAAAAGTCCTATATATTGCTGCTGGTCCTGTACATATGCTAATAATCCACTCATGCTTCGCCCTCCTCAAAGTCAATAAATTGCTGACTCATCGTCGTGACGAGGCTGGAATTAGTGATAAGTCCCAGCAGCCGCTTATTTTCATCTACAACAGGAACATTGGAAATATTATTGCTGTTGACCTTTTTAAGCAGGGCCACAATGTTCTCGTTGGGGTCGGCTGTCGCCTGTGCCGGTTTCATTACCGTATACACCGGCTCGCTCTTATCCGGCGCCGCATGAATAGAACGGGCGCGGATGATCCCCAATAAATGTTCGTTTTCATCAACGACCAAAAGGCTGTCGACGTTTTCGATACGCATTTTCTCGATACATTTCAGCATCGGCACATCGGGGTAGGTGATCTTCGGCGTGCGTATCATAATATCTTTGGCCTTGATCAGTTCGGGGCTGCTCCAAATGCGCTTAGAACCTACAAACTCGCTGACAAAACCGTCGGCGGGGTTCTTCAGGATATTTTCCGGGGTATCATATTGCAGTATATCGCCGGAATGTAAAATACAGATACGGTCAGCGATCTTCACCGCTTCGTCCATATCATGGGTAACAAAGACAATAGTCTTGCGCAGCTTCGCCTGCAGATTGACAAGCTCGTCCTGCAGCTGGCTGCGTGTGATAGGATCTAATGCCGAAAACGGCTCGTCCATCAAAATTATTCCGGGGTCCATGGCAAAAGCACGGGCTACGCCGATACGCTGCTGCTGGCCGCCGGAGAGATGATTAGGGTACCGGTCAAGAAATTCCTGCGGCAGTCCTACCATTTCCATCAGTTTTACTGTACGTTCAACGATCTCATCCTGCGGCAGCTTGGCCAGATGCGGAACGATCTCGATATTTTCGCGTACCGTCATATGTACGAACAGGCCTGTCTGTTGGATAACGTAACCCATATTTCTGCGCAGTTCGATCGGGTCCTGTGCAATAATATCCGTTCCGTTGATCAGTATCTGTCCTGACGTAGGGTCGATCAGACGGTTGATCATCTTCAGCAGCGTAGTTTTACCGCATCCGGAAGGTCCGATAAGTACGACCAGTTCACCTTCGTTGATCGAAAGATTGATATTTTCTAAAACATTGTGCTGTTTGTAAGCTTTACTTACATTGATAAATTGAATCAATAGGGTTGCCTCCTTGTCTATGTTTTGAAATTATGCCTGCGTCTAAAGTGAAGTTCCACTTGATGCTCATCTCCTTTCATATATATAGTAAATTCATATATTCGCTGTAAGCTGTGAATATTCCTGCAAGGTAATATAATAACAGAAAATTTAATTTATTATCCTTATTAATAAGAAAAATAAATATTAAGCTATGGCGATAATAGTATCGCAATAAGTGATAGAATTTATGGACCGCTGCCGCAGATACAAAAAACGTGTTATAATAACAGCAAAAGCAAAGGAGTGAGAGTATGATTTTTATATGTTATCCCAAATGCAGCACTTGCCGGAAAGCCGAAAAATACTTACAGGATCATAAAATCGAATACACAAAACGCGATATTAAAACAGATAATCCTACTGCTGGCGAGCTGCGCTCCTGGCAGAAAAACAGCGGTCTGCCGCTGAAAAAGTTTTTTAATACCAGCGGCCTGCAATATAAAGCATTGGGCCTGAAGGATAAGCTGCCGCAGCTGAACGAAGAAGAACAGCTGCAGCTGTTGGCTGCTGACGGAATGCTGGTCAAACGCCCGATTTTGCTGACGGACGGTAACGTACTGGTCGGTTTTAAAGAAACGGAATGGGCAGAAAAGCTGCTGTAAAAGCTATACCTTTCATAGATTAAAAAGATCTGACAGGAGAATATAATTTATAGAAAATAGTTTGTAAACTATAGATAATATTTTGAAAGTATAAAAAGTTTAGAGAAAACAGTGCAAGTGTAACTTCTGCAACACAAAAGCGGTTGAAAAAATGTAAAAAAACCTGTATAATCAGGGTAGAGAAAGCAAAGATGAACTCCGATAAGCCGATGGCGGCACATATCGGAGTTTTTTGTTTATCTGCAGTTTTTTGTACGGATAGCTGTATCAGGATTCTGACGCTTTTTTATGCAGGGCGTTGAGCCCCCGGCATTTTTTAATACATAAGTTTAAAGCAAAGGGTGTGAAATTATGGAAGCGGACAAAAAAACAACAACCGAAGAATTAGGATTCTTCAAAAAGTATGGCTTTTATCTGGCACTTGCTGTTCTGGCGGTGATAGTTATGCTGCCAAACCCGGAAGGACTTTCCGTAGCAGGCCAGAGAATGATCGGCATTATGGTTTTTTCGGTCATAGTCTGGGCGACAACGGCGATCTCGTACCCGGTCAGCGCCGGCGTCATTATGACGTTGATGGCGCTGTTGATCGGCTTTTCCCCCAACCCCGAAACAGGTAAACTGTTCGGTACGGCGGCAGGGCTCGGTATCGGGCTGAAGGGCTTTGCTTCAACAGCGTTCTGTTTGGTAGCGGCAGCCATGTTCCTGGCCGTAGCCATGACTAAAACAGGGCTTGATAAACGTATCGCGCTGGTGATCCTTTCCAAGCTGGGCGCAAAATCGAACCGCGTCGTTATCGGCGTCATCCTCTGCGGCTTTATCCTCAGCTTTTTTGTGCCCAGTACTACGGCGCGCGTAGCCTGCCTCGTACCGATCGTTATGGGTATGATCAAAGCGTTTGACGTACCGCTGAAAAGTAAATTCGCAGGTATGCTGATGATTACTGTAGCTCAGGTCGACAGCGTTTGGAACGTCGGCATCAAAACCGCCGCCGCGCAGAATATGGTGGCCGTAAACTTTATCAGCAGCCAGCTGGGAGTCGATATTTCCTGGCTAGACTGGTTTGTCGCCGCAGCTCCGTTCTCACTGCTGATGTCCATTTGCCTGTATAAGCTGATGATGCACCTGATGCCGCCGGAAATCGACGAAATCAAAGGCGGTAAAGAAACAGTTGCCAGGCTGCTGAAAGAAATGGGTAAGGTCAGTGTCGATGAAATGAAGCTGCTGGTTATCTCCATCTTCCTGCTGATCTTCTGGACTACCGAAAAGAAACTGCACCCGATCGACACATCGACAACGACGATGGTCGCCGTTACCTTGCTGCTGCTGCCCAAGATCGGCGTTATGAGCTGGAACGACGTTGTTCATAAAGTAAACTGGGGCACAGTACTTTTATTTGGCGTCGGTATTTCACTGGGCACTGCCTTGCTTTCTACTAAAGCCGCTACCTGGATGGCCAATGAGATCGTAGTTGGCTTCGGGCTCGAAAACTCGACCACGATCATGGTCCTGGCGATCATGTCCCTGTTCCTCATCGTTATCCATATGGGCTTTGCCAGTGCGACAGGCCTTGCTGCAGCGATCATACCTATCATCATTTCCGTTCTGCAGCATCTTAAGACCCCCGGCGTCAACATCGTCGGTATGACGATGATCCTGCAATATGTCGTCAGCTTCGGTTTTATACTGCCGGTCAACGCGCCGCAGAATATGATCGCCTACGGCACCGACACCTTTGAGGTACATGACTTTGTCAGGGCAGGTATCCCGCTTACGATCATTGCTTTTGCGCTGATCATGATTCTGGGCGCAACCTACTGGAAATGGCTGGGACTGGTCTAAGATACAGTTGTTTTGCAGATTATAAAGATAAAAAACATATGTAAATAAAGTAAACGGTACTCTTTTCAGAGTACCGTTTTTTTGCTGACTCTCGCATAGAGCAGCACTTGTTTGCCATATATGCTTCTGACAAATAAAGTACAGGGATACCTGCTTTTGCCAAAGTGCGAAAATAAACTGTTAGAAAAAGATTATTGATTAATTAAAGTAATTTTAATTAAAATTTTATCGTTTGCTTGTGTGTTCATTCGAGCCTAGAATAGTGACTATGTTAGATGCTTCTAACAGCATTATATATTTGGAGATGGATCAAGATGAGAACACAAAGCAATTATATGGGAAAAGCAAAGCTGCAGAAAAAAGTTTTAACAACTATTATGACAGGATTTTTATTTGCCGGTATCAGCAACACAGCGCTGGCAGACAATGTTTCTGTGCCGGACAGTAAAAACGACGGGCAGACCATTGGCGCAGGCAATACAGCCGCAGGCGATGGCTGGAGCGTAGAAGTAGGCAGTGACAATAATAAATCAGTATACAGCGTCGGCGATAAAAACGCCATCAGCCTGCGCGATAATGCTACTATTCATATCAAAAAAAACGCCGTTGTCACCAACGCAGCCAACAGGAACATCGGCAATTTTGGCACCGGCGCCAATACTATCGAAGTCCGTTCCGGTTCTAAGATCACTGTTGACGGTACAGTACAAAAGTATGGCCAGCAGAATATGGGCGAAGCGATCAACGTGCATGGCGGCGGCAATAAGATCGTTGTCAACGGTTCAGTCATTGCTGAAAAAAGCGCGGCTATCTGGTTTCAGGACTGGACAGGCACCGGCAACGACAGCAGGAACAGCGTCATCAATAATGGCCTGATCCAGCGCACAGACGGCGGCAACGTCATCGGCACTTCCGGCGGTAACGGCATCGACTTTACCAACAACGGTACCGTCAACGGCAGCCTGTTTTTTGCCAAAGGCGATGATAACCTGACTTTTATGCCCGGCTCCAATGTTACAGGCAATATTGATGGCGGCGGCGGTAAAAATAAGCTTAACTTAGATGGTGGTAATGATAAAGTAGGGGGAACACTGAACGGAGCTATCAAAAATTTTACGAGCCTGACTAAAAAAGGTACCGGCCTGTGGGAGATCACCGGCCCAATGCAGGGCTTTGACACAGTAGACGTACAGCAGGGCACACTTGGTTTAAGCGGTAACAATGACGGCTTCACAGGCAAGATCACAGTCAGGAAGGACGCCTCTTTAAGCGCCAAAGCTGAAAGCCTGCCGGTCAATCATCCGGTCAACGGCAATGTGGGGAATATCGACCTGACCAACGGCGGGACGCTGATTTTTGAACAGGATGATAATGGCAGCTATCAGGGGCAGATCATCGGCGATGGCTCGGTGATAAAAACAGGCAGCGGCATCGTAGCATTGCGGCCGGATGCCGGAGCCAATACCTACAGCGGTGTCACTACCATTGATGGAGGCGGGCTGGCGATTTCCTCGCAGGATGCCTTGGGCACTAACAGCGATTTGACCATCAATAACGGCAGCCTGACCGCAGAAGCCGATCTGACTATCGATAAACGGATCAATCTTGCCTCGGCAGAAGCTAACAAAACGGCAGTCATCGACACCAACGGACATAACGTGACTGCGGCAGGCGTGCTGAACGGCGTCGTTGACAGCGGTACTTTTATTAAAATCGGCGCCGGTACGCTGACTGCGGCCAATAACGACAACAGCTTTGCCGGAAACGTCGAAGTTGCCGGGGGTGCGCTGCAGATAGACGGCAGCGGCAGCAAAAACTTTACCGGCAAGATACGCGTACTGCACGAGGCCTTTCTGCAGGGCTCCGGAAAAGTAGCCGGCGACGTAGTCAACGCAGGCTGGCTGGCGCCGGGCAGCTATAACGATAAGTTCGGCACCTTTACCGTTGGCGGCAACTATACAGGCCAGCCAGGCGGCAAGCTCAGTATCTATTCCGTTCTGGGCGGCGATGCTTCGCCTACAAGCAAGCTGGTAGTCGAAGGCGATACCGAAGGCTCACCTACCAATATCAGGGTCATCAATCAAAACGGCAGCGGCGGCTATACCGATAAAGGGATCCTTATTGTCGACGTCCAGGGCAAGTCTGACCCCAACGCCTTCACACTGGCCTATGACTATAAGCAGCCGGACGGTACCGCTGCTGTCGCCGCCGGCAAATACCTCTATCACCTGCAATATAATCAGGAAGACGGCGACTGGTATTTAAAAACACTGCTGAACAAAGACGACACACCCGTTGTCAACCCTTCCGTACCTCTTTATGAAGCCTATCCGGAGATCATGCTGGGCTATATGAAAGTCAATACCCTGGAAGAACGTGTCGGCAACCGTAAGTGGCATATCATAGAGGACGGCGAACCGCAGCAGCATTTACAGTATCAGGAAGGCACCTGGTTCAAGACCGAAGGACTGAGCGGTAAATATAAAGCCGACCGCAGCACCGCTGCCCCGGACAGCAGCTATGATGTCGATTCGTGGAAAATGCAGATGGGCTACGACAAAATAATCTCACGTCAGGATGCGGCAACAACAGTTGTCGGCGGTTTGAACCTGCAAATGAGGCAGGCGCTGGCCAGGATCAAATCAGCAGTGGGTAACGGCAAAATCAAAAGCGACGGCAAAGGCCTGGGCGGTACTATGACCTGGTATAAAGACAACGGCGTTTACGTCGATACACAGGCGCAGGCCGTCTGGTTCGACAGCGATATCTCCTCCAGCTCCTCGGCTGCAGCACAGCAGATAGAAGGCAACAAAGGCTTTGGTTACGGTCTGAGCGTGGAAACAGGCAAACGGATCGCCCTGAAACGCCCGCATTGGTCATGGACACCGCAAATGCAGCTTGCTTACAGCAATGTTGATTTCGATTCCTTCAGCGACGTCAACGGACTGGCAGTAAAACGCGGCAGCGCCGACAGCCTGCAGGGACGGCTTGGCGCAGCACTGAACTATGAAAAAAGCTATAAAAACGAAAATGACGAAAATTACCGCAGTGTAAAAGCCTATGGACTGCTCAATGTATATCATGAATTTCACGACGGTACTAACGTTTTGATCGCTGGCGACAACTTTGCCAGCCAAAATGACCCTACCTGGCTGGGACTGGCAGTAGGAGGCACTTATAACTATGGCAGAAATTCGCAGTACTCTCTGTATGGCGAGCTGGGCATCAGCACCAGCGCCAAAAAATTCGGCGACAGCCATGTACTTCGTGGTGAAGTCGGTTTCAGATATCGTTTTTAAATATAACTGCCTGCTGAAAACAGGCAAAAATAAAAGACGCAGCTATAAAAGCTGCGTCTTTTTATGTTATGCACCGTTAAGCTGGCACAATGACGTCACAATCAAATGTCGATCCCCAAAGCCTCTTTTACGAGCAGGCCGATAACAAAGGAGAAAGCGGCAACGCTAAGGCTGATAAGCGCCATCTCCCAGAAACGCTTTTTAAAATCCAGGTCCTTGGCGACCGAAATATAATAAGTAAACACCAGGATTATCAGCACCACAGTCACCAGCATCGTGCCCAAAGCGTGCAGATAATGCTCGTCATCAAAAACAAGATAGGGCAGTACCAGCAGCGCCACGGTAATGCAGTAAGCAATGCCGGTATAAACGCAGGACTTAAAAGCATCCTCGCATCCTTCGCTGCGGGCCGAAAGAAATTCAGACGAAGCCATCGACAAAGTTGCCGAAACCCCGGTGATCAGCCCCGATAACGCGATCAGCTTGGTATTCTGCAGCGCTAAAGTCAGGCCTGCCAAAGTACCAGTCAGCTCGACCAGAGCATCGTTCAGCCCCAATACCATCGAGCCCACATACTGCAGGCGTTCTTCATCCAAGATCGCCAGCAGCTTCTGCTCGTGCCGCTCTTCGTCCTCGGCTATCTTCTGTGCCTGCGGTATCTCGGCGGCAATATCCTCATAATTATAGGCGGCATCGCCCTCATTGCCCTCCATCAGCTTTAGGGCAAAGGTATAACCAAAGATCACCGACAGAAAAGTATACCACCAGACCTTCCATTGTATGGGCTGCACCTTTTCTTTAGTAAAAGTCTCCCAGATCTGGTAGTGGCGGTGCTCCTCATTGGCTATTTTCAGCAGCGTCGCCTTGTTCTCCGGGTTTTTTACAAAGCCTGCGACCTTGGTATAAATATGGTACTCCGTCAGCTCGTTCTGCTGCATTTGCAGCACCCGTTTTTTGATCTCCGGGCTCAAAGGTTTTATCTCAGGCATCCTAATCAACTCCGTATAAATTTATTCATTGAATAACATTATACTGCAATCAGCTGCAGTTGACAAAGTAGGCGGACGATTTGCAGATAAAAAATCTAAATATATTAATAAAAACACCTGCAGAAGCTTAAAAGCTGTGCCGGATGTAAGCTGACACCGCCAAAACGGCAGCCAACAAGATCCTTACCAGCAGTGCCATTGTCAAAGAACAGAAAAAGAACTTACTGTGAACTGATCGCAGGTTATGTAGCGACAGCCATAATCATGTCTGGTCAGCAAAAGGATAAGAAAAAATAAAAGTAAACCTATTTAGTATAACTTAATTACAGCATCTAGTATTTTTATGTCTTTTCCAAACGTTTTTAGGTTGGGCGAATGTTGGAGCGGTCAATGCAAACTAAAGGCAAAACAGCACTAAAATAGCGGTTCGCTTTTGCGGACCTTTTTTAGTGCTGTTTTTGCCGGGATTTGCCTGTGAGTTTTGCAAAAACTGCCAGCCTCGGAAAGGGTAAAAAACAGAAACTTAAAAAATTTTCTGAAAAAATTTTGCCGCTTGTCTAACCTTTGAAACCAAGCCGTCGAGCCGCTTTCAAAGCGGTGAGGAGGCGCCATTTGTATCGCGGCGCAGAAGTAAATTGTGAAAAGTATCCCTTTCGCGTCTTGTGGGGGGGTACAACAGTGCTACAATAATACAATATATAACTAAAACAAATAATATTAACTAAAAACATCAAAGATATAACTAATATTACGACTAATATTTACAAAATATCAAAAACTTTAAAGCAGGAGGCGGATCATGTATTCAGAAATCAACTTTACAAAAGTTGGCATCAATATCAAAATGTTTCGTGCTGCCAAGCATATTACGCAAATGGAGCTGGCCAGACTGCTTGGTATCAGTCAGACGCATCTCAGTAATATCGAAAAAGGGCGCGTACAGATCAGCCTGCGCTTGCTGGTGAAAATGGCTAACATTTTTAACTGCAGGCTGGATGATTTTTTTGGTATGTCCGAATGTTTGAGTGAACCGGAATATGAGTCGTCATTCAGTGAAGAAGATATGGCTCTGATAATGAAATTACTGCAGATGATGAGAAAAAAGAAATAACTGTTGTTGAAAGGAACTGGTGATGGAGATGCAGAGAAGACATTTAGAAAGAGCAGTACTGTTAAGTTTACTGCTGGCGAATGTTTGTAGAACAGGGGGGGCCACTGAGTATAATACACAAATCACCGGCAATGAAAGCGGTTATGAAAGTATAAAAGTCATCGATAGCGTCAGTGGGGATGTGACTTATACTTTTGCAGGTGAAAACACGCTTAAAGGCAATATTTCAGAACTGCCTTTTAGACCGATTCTCGTAACAGATAAAAATGTGACAATCGATATCGGCGATAAGCTGACGACTATAGGTGAAGAAAAGGGCGCTGTCATGTATGCAAGTGAAGGTGGGATAATGGCGTATTCGTCATATGCCAACCTTACTTTTACAGGCGGAGAGCTGAATATAAAAGACCTTACTGCCGGAACGAACGGTGCTTATTTGGTCAAAGCAACTGAAGGTGGCAGCATTATTTTTGACAATACAGTGGTCGATATCGGTGCTGGTAATAATACTACTAGCAGTATTGGTCTGCAAAGTGCAGGCCAGGGCAGTAAGATCAGTTTCGGAAAAAATGTTGAGCAGCTTACTATAAAATCAGCTACTGGAATTGTGGTTGAAGGGGGTGGTAGCCTGGAGTTTAATAGTGTTGATGGCATTATCAATATTGGACGTGATGAAGGTTCTAAAAAGGGTCATGACGGAATACGCGTGGGGACATTCTCGGGTGGCGGTGGTGGTAATATCACTTTGGCAGGCAAAGAGACCAATATCAAAGTTGGTTCTGATGATGGCACTTTGATGGGTAATGCTGTTTCGATAAGGGCATATAGCGATACAGATAATAGTATTTTGAATTTCAATGCTGCAAAGACTACTTTGCAGGCCAGTGCTTTTGGAGTAATTGTAGAGAAAGGACCTAGTGTTAGCCAGTATACTGGTGAGACAGCGGTAAATTTTGCCGGTGAAACAGTGATTAAGGCTATTAACAATTGTACCAGCGATAGCTTGGGAGCTAAGGCTCTAGCTTCATATCAAATAAAATCTACTATAAATTTTGCCGAACATGTAAGTTTATGGGCGGAAACTGCAAAAATAGGCGGTGACCGATATGCTTTCGGAGCGCAGATCGAAAAAGGATCGATACTGAAGGCGCTGGCTGGCATGGAGGTTACAGCTAAAGCTAATGATTCTAAAGCTGTTGGATTGGGAGCATATGGTACTGGCAGCCTGATCGACATAACAGGAGATACTGTTATCAGCTCTGAAAGTATCAGCGGGAAGGGTACAGGTGTTCAAGGATGGGTTGGCAGCAGGGTTGATTTGGACGGTGCCTTGAATGTTACTGCTAAAAGCGGCAGCGGCGATGCTACAGGCTTATGGAGCTGGGATCACAGTCAGATTAATGTCGGTGGTGATGCGGTAATCGGTGCTGTTTCCGATTCAGGAGCTGCTACAGGTATCAACAGCAACGATAGTGGCAGTAGTGGCAGTGGTGATGCTTCGCTGACACAGATTAATGGTAAGGCTGTAATTAGCGCATCTGGCAGTGGCGTAACTATGGGTATTTTTGCTTACGATAATGGCGCTGTTGTTATCGACGGCGGGGCCGATCTTGTTGCTGCTAGCAGTAATAATAAGGCGACGGGAATTAATTCTACCAGCGGCGGTACGGTAAAGATAGAGGGCATAACTAATCTGACAGCGCAAAGTGCGACAAATGATGCTATAGGAATTGATGGCACAGTAGAGCTTGACAGCGCCAGGATTTTTGTAGAAGCAGCGGGTGAAGGCACAGGTATTCAAAATTGGAGCGGGGCTAAGGTAATCTTTAACGATGACGCCCAGATCATTATCGATGCCGCTGGCAATAATGCTAAAGGTATTTATGGCTGGAACGGCAGTCTAGTGAATTTTGCTGGCGACGCTGCGATCAAGATCGGCGGCGTAGAAGGCAGTGCTAAGGAGGCTTACTATGTACGCGCTATCACTGCCATGACTAACAGTACAGTCAATGTGGGCGGTGACGCTATATTCGAGCTTGAGGGTAGTGATACGATCGGCCTTGATCTGAGCGATAATAGCGCAGTCAATGTGGACGGTAATGTTGTTACTTCTGCTAAAGCTACAACAGGCAGTCTTAAAGGTATTGGAGCTGAGAACAGCAGTGTTACAATCGGCGGCGACTGTCTTCTGCAGGGGCAGGCGTATTCCGACACAGTCAAGGGTATAGATGTGAATAATGGCAGCGTGAAGATTGCCGGTATTGCCAATATTATTGCCAGCAGCAGCGGCAGTTATGGCAATGGTATCGATACGCAGCAAAGTACGGTTAAGCTGGGTTCGGCCAATATAAAAGTCGGCAGCGAGTCAACAACTTCCAGTGATAACAGCTTGGGTATCTACAGTTATTGGGATACGACTGTTACTGTTGACGGTGATGCCCTGCTTGAAGTGACTGCTGATAAAAATAACGTGCTGGGATTGGCCGGTTATTGGAACAGTACTACTGCTATCGGTAAATCAGCCCAGATCATAGTCAGCAGTAAGCAGGGTACTGCGACAGGTATCAAGGGCGAAAGCAGTATGACAACTGCTATAGGTGGTAATGCCGTGATAACGGCGACCGGTGCAGGTGTAGCAACAGGAGTTGTGACGGATTCTACAAGTAATTTTACTGTTGGCAGAGACGCTGTGATAACGGCACAAAGCACTGACGGTGCTGAGGCTTTTGGTATTGATGGCGGTGCTGCTATAACGGGATCGGCTAAGGTCACAGTCAGCAGCCTTGGCGGTAAGGCCGAGAATAATAAGGAACTATGGCATATCAATGGGATCAAAAACTGGAACAGTGGTACAACTACTAAAATCAGCGGCGATACGGTGATCGATGTTACTGCCGATATCAGCAGCGCCAAAGGTGTGTACCTTTGGAATGGAAGCAAAGCCGAGATTGGCGGCAACGCTGTAGTCACAGTAAAAAATGCTGCCGGCAGTATCATAGCGCATGGCTTGAATGCTGACGCTGATTGCAGTATCACAGTCGGCAAGGCAGCGCAGATCAACGTTGAGGCAGGCAGTAATAATATCAAGGGTATTTACAGCCATGAAAATGGTGGCAGTGTAACTGTTGGTGAAAGTGCTTATATCAATGTTGGCGGTACTAAAAACGCTGCAGGCCAGGTAACGGCAGAAGCTAATTATGCCCGCGGCATTACTGGTGAAAGCGGCGGCAAGGTGATGATCGGCGGAGATGCATTTGTGAGCGTCAGTGGCATCAGTGCCAGAGGTATAGAAGCATTCAGGAATAAAAAAAGTAATGCCAGCGTACCTGATGCTAAGGTTGCGATAGCAGGAAATTATGGTGCATTGGTAAGAGCTTCTGCAGGTGAAGCTTTTGGGATAGTGACTGATAATGGCGGTAATGTAAGCATCGGCGGTAATGCTGCTATTACAGTTATCAGTACTGAAGGCGATGTGACTGGCTTGGGTAATTATCATTATGATACTGCGGACGGAAGGAGTGCCGGACGAACAGAGATCAATGGTGCAGCGCATGTTAATGTCGCCAGCACTGGCAATGGTGGAGTTTGGGGTATTTATAACTACAACGGTGCCGTTACGGAGATTGGCAGTGCTGCGGACGAACTTACTGTAATTACAGTAAGCGGCAACAGGGGCAGTGAGATGAAAGGCATCGAAGCAATGCTAAACAGCAGTGTCACTGTACATGGTGCAGCTTTGATAGACGTATGCGGAGACCAAAGTACGGAAGTAGTCGGAGTTATTGCAGGCAGATCTGGAGATACGAAAGGTAAACACAGTGCAGTTGCCTTTGGCGATACGGCTTATATCAAAATAGGCCATAACGACACTGCTTTCGGGAAAGCACGGGCAGATGGAGAAAGTTTCGGCGTTGTGGCACGTAGCAGTAGTACGGTTGATTTTAACGGCGATGCTGTTATTGACACAAGTGGAACTGTGTCAGGCGGTAATGTTTACGGCGCTTATGCCCAGTCTGGCGGCAGTATTGATTTTAAAAAGGGGTTAGTTTTAGACAATCAGGGTAAAAAACACAGTCTGTATGTGTCTGGGACTGACAGCAATATTAATGTCAACAGCGGCGGAAGCGGCGATGTGTATTTGAAGGGCGATATTACGGCGATCAATGAAGGTACACTGCAGCTGGATCTGGCTAGTGAGAGGTCGTATTTTGCCGGAGCGGCGACAACAGAGACTAATGGTAAGCTGCACATGAAGCTGCGTCATGGCGCGTTATGGGATCTGACTGCTGACAGTAAGTTGAGTAGTCTGGTATTTGAAGACGGGGCTATGCTGGATATGGCACAGGCAGCCGGTTATCAGAACCTGCGGACGGATAGTTTTACGGGTAGCGGTGCTACATTTGTTTTGGGAACAGATATTCATTCTGATCAAAGTGACAAAGTGTATATTACAGGTAGTACTCCAACTGGTACTGTTCATCACAATATCCAGATCAAAGATACAGGCCGTAATATCGGTGAGAATCTGCATCTGCTGCTGGTGGATGATGCCAGCGGTAATTATACATTTACGGCACAGGATACTTATGGCGGCGGTATTTATAATTATAAAGCCGAGTTTTCGAATGAGGTGAACGGCGGTATTAAATGGTATCTGGAAAGTCTGAAGGCAAGTGATGTTACGCAGGATGTTAAAGCACTGGGGAAGGTCGGGGCTGGTATTTATTCGCTTGTTGTTACCGGCAATGACAGTCTGCGAAGTCGTTTGGGTGAACTGCGTGAAGATGTCGATGCAGGAGTATGGGCACGTGTGTATGGCGGGCGTCTGAAAGGTGATAGTTTTACTGAAAATTATCAAACTTATCAACTTGGTTATGATATGCCTTTTAGTTCTGAAGAAGGCGCTACCGCTGATTGGATTGGCGGAGCGGCAGTGGAATACAGTAAGGGGAATATCGGGTATGGTGTTGGCAGTGGTGAAAATAAGATGTCGGCACTGGCACTGTATGCTGCCAGACATACAAAAAGCGGCGATAACGTGGATATAATTTTGAAACATGGCTGGGTCAAGGGCGATATTGAAACCTACGGTATCGGAGCTGATGACAGTGATTATGATACAAATTCTACATCGCTGAGTGTGGAATATAATAAACGGCTGGCGCAAAAAAACAATACCTTTATTGAGCCGCAACTGCAGTTGATTTTGACACATATTAACGGTAATGAGTTTACTACCCGGCGGGACATTAAAGTCAGCAGTGATGGTATCGACAGTGCGATTGGACGGCTGGGATTGGCGTTTGGCAGGCAGTATCGTCGGGGACAGATTTATTTTAAGGCATCTGCATTGCACGAGTTTGGCGGAAGCGGCAATGTACAAATGACCAGTTTGGGCGAAAGCTACAGCGAGAGCATAAATTACGGCGGTACCTGGTGTGAACTGGCTTTGGGTGGAAATGTGCAGCTTGCAGAAAACAATAATTTGTATTTTGATGTTACCCGCTCGTTCGGCGGCGATTTTCAGAAGCAGTGGCAGGTAAATGCAGGTCTGCGCTGGAGTTTTTAAGTGAGGCAGTGCAGTTTGGCTTGATTGCATTGCTTGCTTACGAGCGCTAATGCAATGAATATGTATTGACAGGCAGTAGTTTACGTTTCTGCCTGTCAACGATCAATGCCGCCGGTGAGAGAAGATGCCAAGGGCAGAGGCGGAAGAATATATCAGGATGGGGATGAGAATGTTGAATAAAAAACATTTAGAAAAGGTAATACTTTTTAGTTTGCTGCTGACGAATGTTTGTAGATTAGGGGGGGGCTACAGAGTACGAAACTTGTATAACAGGCAGTGAAAATGGATATAACAGTATCAAAAGTATTGTAGGAGAGACAACCAGATATGAATTTGCTGATGGCGATGCGATCGGTGTACCTGCAGATGTTGCCAGCAATGCCAAGACTGCGTTCAGTGCAGTTACTGCTGATGGTGCTAATAAAAAAATTGAAATCAACAGCACAGGTAATTTGACTCTGACAGGTAAGGGAGCGCCTGTTGCGGCCATGAGTAAAAAGAATATCGATGTCGGTGCTGTTAATGGCGCTGTATTAACGATTTCGGGTGAGAAAGTGACGATCACCGACATCGGTACAGACAGGAAGAGTGAGACTTCGTTCCTGGCCGGGGCTAGAGATAGCGGCAGTATCATTTTTGATAATGTGGTAACTGAGATCGATGTTGGCAACAGTGAAATAAATCATGTGGGTATCTTTGCCGGCAACGGCGCGGTAACATTTACTGAAAATACCGGGATATTGAATATCGGCTCTGGTACGGGTATTTATGTTGCCGATAACGGTTCTTTTACTTTTAATAACACGCAGGGCAGCCTTAATGTCACTAATCAGGGGACAGGTATCTATATGCAGGGTGGCAGTGTCAGTATCAAAGGCAGTGAAACCGTTATCAAGGCAGTGTCAGATGATGGACTTAAGGGAAATTCAGCTGTTTCAGTATCGATAGAAAAAAATAATGATAATAATACGCTGGATTTTGGTGCAGAGAAAACTTTGCTGCATGGTAAAACTGCTGGCCTTTATATCAGTGACGGCGGCAGATTCAGCGATGGTGACAGTGATATGAATTCTTATACAGGCGATACGATGGTAAATTTTGCCGGTGACACAGTAATTACAGCTGTTGGCGGAGAATACGGCAGTGATGCTGTTTATAGTGATGTTGGGGCAAAAATCAACTTTGATAAACAGGTCGTTTTGAAGGCCAGTACGGCAGAGGACGGAAGTTCTGCGCATGGCGCTGAAATTTTGTATGGTTCGGTGTTGACGGCTAAAGATGGATTGACAGTAGCTGTCAGTACAACAGGAAAAACAGATGCTTATAGTTCTCCTGCAGATGCCGTAGGTTTAAAAACTCTAGGGGCAGGCAGCAAGATAGATGTTACAGGAGCGACACTTATCACTGCTAAAACCAACAGCGGTATAGCAACGGGAGCACGCAACTGGAATGATGGTGAGCTTGATCTTAAAGGTGCTTTTGCTGCTGATGTCAGCAGTAAAAGCGGTGAAGCCATTGGTCTGTACAATTATGACAGCACCAGTAATGTTGCAGATACTTTCAGGGCCAGAGTCAGCAGTGAAAGCGGCGCGGCAACAGGTATTTTGAACTGGGCCAGCAAAGATGCCGTCTTTAAAGGGGACGCCATTATTACCGCCAGCAGCACGAACGGCGATGTTAAAGGTATTTATAATCGCAGTAATGCCAAAGCAACCTTTGAGGAGGCACTGAATATTACTGCTGCCAGTGTCAGCGGAAAAGCTACAGGTATTTTAGGGTGGCAGGGCGGCAGCTTATCTGTTAATGGTTCGGCAGTTATTGATGTCGATTCGCAGGCAGGCGCTACCGGAGTCTGGGTTGATACCGCAGGCAGCAGTATTGATTTTAGGGGTAAAAGTCTGATCAAAGTAAATAATAGTGTCGTTGATGTTAAAAACAGAGCTGCTGTCTATAATTACG
>OKRT01000539.1_pt1 | contig 18158 bp, 15 predicted proteins | sample 1601111 | NCBI WGS metagenome assembly OKRT01 (sample SAMEA3541572, study PRJEB24748) | human gut metagenome | biome: human gut; feature: human-associated habitat; material: faeces | place: China | collected 2012 | reverse complement strand
GGGTGTCTTTTTATTTTGTTGTTAAAGCAGAAGGACTTGAACCACGAAATTCAAAAGTGCTTGCACTTTTGACAGTAAACAGTCCGGTGGACTGTTTACGCATTGAGTTGATTATAAAGCCCCTGCCAAAAAAAGCACCGATTATTCGGTGCTTTTTTCCTTTGTTTACGCTGTTTTACGGCGTTTTTACTTGCTTTTCTCATATAGATAAAACTACGGCGCACGGTTTTTTCCGTACGCCGCTTTTTCATTTTTGTGCCGTTTTTTGTTCACTTTGTGTCACACAATCCATGCAATCCGTTTGGTACATCATCAAAAAAGCATCAATCATAAGTCAAATGCGTTAGTGATTACTTATTCTTTTTATCTAATATTTTATTTTTTGTGTGAATTCATATATGCAGATTTAATGCTTTTTGGTAATTCATCAGGAATCATGCTTTTTACCCTATCCTCGTTTCCGTCTTTTATAACCTCACTGTAATACCAACATTTAAAATTTAACATATCAAGCGTTTTATTCAACTGGGTAATCTCAGCTTCTACTTGCTTTTTTTGGTTTTCAAACAATTCTTTTCTTTTGGTATATGTTGAACTTCCTTCCATACACCAAGACATAAATTGCTTAATGTCTTTTATTTGCAACCCTGTTTTTTTCAAGCATTCAATCACCCGTAATGTTTCAATCTCTTTTTCGGTAAACTGTCTTATTCCGGATGTGCGATTTAATTCAGGGAACAGCCCTTCTTTATCGTAGTAACGCAAAGTTGATACCGGTAAATCAAACATTTCAGATACTTGACCAATCGTAAACATAATTTTTCCTCCAAAAAATAAAAAAGCTCTTGACTTAAAGTTAGGTATAGGTGTTATTATCAATATAACAGATATTATAAAAATAATCAATAGCAAATTTCAAAATTTAGGAGGTTGAAATTTATGGCAGTAAAACAAACAGCCGGTAGAAAAGAATTAGGAGAATTTGCTCCGAAATTTGCCGAATTAAATGATGATGTATTATTTGGCGAGGTTTGAAGCAGAGAAGACAAGTTATCGATTAGAGACCGTTCACTTGTTACAGTTACTTCTTTAATGTCGCAAGGTTTAATCGATTCCGCTTTTCGTTACCATTTGGAAAGTGCTAAAAAAAACGGAATAACAAAAGAAGAAATCACGGAGATTTTAACGCATAATGCTTTTTATGCAGGATGGCCCAAAGCTTGGGCTGCATTTCGTATGGCAAAAGAAGTGTGGAATGATAAGAACGAGGAAACCGAAGATAATACGATTGAAAAACATGCTTTGTCAATGATATTTCCGATTGGTGAGCCTAACGACAGCTTTGCGCAGTATTTCAGCGGAAAGAGCTTTCTCGCCCCTGTTTCTAAAGACCAGGTTGGTATTTTCAATGTAACCTATGAGCCGAAATGCAGAAACAATTGGCATATTCATAAAGCAAAAAACGGTGGCGGACAAATTTTGATTTGTGTTGCCGGACGAGGATATTATCAGGAATGGGGCAAGAAAGCGATAGAAATACTGCCGGGCGATGTTGTGAATATTCCTGCGAATGTCAAACATTGGCACGGTGCTGCTCCTGATAGTTGGTTTTCCCATCTGGCAGTAGAAGTTCCCGGCGAAGAAACCACAAATGTGTGGCTCGAAGAAGTAAATGATGATGTTTATAAAGCGAGTACACAAAAATAACGAGGTGATATTATGGCAATTACAGTAAATTTATATTATACAGGCACAAACGGCTCTGCACGGAAATTTGCACAGGAAATGACCGAAACGGAACGGTTGAACAAATCAAAAAAGAAAGGGGAAATCTAAAATATGATTATTTTGTGCCGTTGGATGATTCCGAGACAGTTTTGCTTATTGACAGTTGGAGTTCTCAGGAGGCAATTGACATACATCACGCCTCTCCAATGATGAAAACAATAATGGAATTGCGTGAAAAATATGATTTGCATATGCGGGTGGAACGATATGTAGATGACGGAGCAATACAGACAAACGATGAGCAATTTATCCGAAAATAAAACGTGCCGAGGGTTCAAGTCCATCTGCCCCTGCCAAAACAAAAAGAGACCTGTGGGTGTCTTTTTATTTTGTTGTTAAAGCAGAAGGACTTGAACCACGAAATTCAAAAGTGCTTGCACTTTTGACAGTAAACATGGAGTGTTCATATCTAACATTTTTTCTTGAAGATTCAATTTCATTGTGTTAAACTTAATCATAGAAACGATATGGAGTAATGCGCATGTCACAGGTTACAAAGAGGGCTCTTGAGGCTTCGCTGAAAAATTTGCTTTTGAAAAAGCCGTTGAACAAGATAACCATAAATGATATAACTGAAGATTGCGGGATGAACCGCATGACATTTTATTATCATTTTCAGGATATTTATGATCTTGTAGAGTGGGCTTGTATGGAGGATGCAAAAAGGGCGTTAGAAAACAAAAAAACGCACGACACTTGGCAGCAAGGGCTCATTTCTCTTCTGCATGCCGTGCGTGAAAACAAGCCTTTTATTGTAAATGTATATCATTGTGTAGATAAGGCGCAGGTGGAACGATACTTAACGCCATTAACAGACGATTTGCTGTTAGGCGTAGTTGAAGAAGAATCCGGTGCTATGACCGTGCGTGAAGAAGATAAAAAATTTATTGCGCAGGTCTATTCCTACTGCTTTGTCGGCATAATGCTTGACTGGATTAAGGAAGATATGAAAGAAGAACCGGAGGCCTTAACCCGAAGACTTGCCCTGGTTTTAGAGGGGGATGTTCACGCGGCACTGAAACGATTTTGTTTATCAAAGGCGCAAGAATGATGAAAATATCCGCAATACCCGCACTGTGATAAAACTCTTATCACAGTGCTTTTTTTGATTATTGTAAAAAGAACCTGCGCAAACTATACTGAAGCCAACAAATCAATTAGGAGGTTTTGTTATGTATTACGCATCAGGAACTTATGAGGCATTTGCACATCCGGAAAAGCCAAAGGATGTTGACAAAAAATCTGCTTACATTATCGGCACAGGACTTGCAGGACTTGCCGCAGCATTCTATCTTGTTCGTGACGGACAAATGAAAGGTGAGCACATTCATTTGCTGGAAAAACTTGAGTTGGCAGGCGGTAGCTGTGACGGTGAAAAGGATGTAACAAAAGGCTTCTATATGCGTGGCGGCAGAGAGATGGACAACCACTTTGAAGTGATGTGGGATATGTTCAGAGATGTGCCCTCAATAGAAACGCCGGGCGTATCGGTACTCGATGAGTATTATTGGTTGAACAAACACGACCCGAATTATTCCCTTTGCCGTGCGTCAATCAATAGAGGTCAAGATGCCCACACCGACAAAAAGTTTAAACTGGACAAAGAATCCGCAATGGCACTTTCAACGCTATTCATTACGCCTGAAAAAGAGCTTGAGGGAAAAAAGATTTCTGAAGTTTTGCCTGATTCCTTCTGGTCAACAAATTTCTGGCTCTATTGGCAAACGATGTTTGCTTTTCAGCGTTGGTCAAGCGCTCTTGAAATGAAAAGATATTTGTGCCGTTATGTTCATCATATTGACGGCTTGCCTGATTTCAGTGCACTTCGTTTTACCAAATACAATCAATACGAAAGTATGATTTTGCCGCTTGTAAAATATCTTGAATCACACGGGGTTAAAATTGAATTCGGTATGGATGTTAAGAACGTTGTGATTGAAGACAAGGGCAACAAAAAAATTGCAAAGCAAATTGTTTATGTAAAAGACGGCAAAGAGCAAAGCATTGATTTGATTGAGGATGACCTTGTGTTTATTACAAACGGTTGTTGCACAGACACATCTTGCTACGGCGATCAAAACACGGCTCCCGATTTGTCAGGCATTAAAAACGGCTGCGGCGAATCTTGGGATATGTGGAAAAACATCGCAAAGCAAGCAAAGCACGGTGAATATGGTAATCCGGACGCATTTTGCAATGATGTTGAAGCAACAAACTGGATGAGTGCTACTGTTCAAACTTCAAACGAAGAAATCATTCAACATATCATCCATGTTTGTAAGCGTGATCCTCGTGAGGGCAAAGTGACAACCGGCGGTATCGTAACTGTGAAAGACAGCACGGAAAATTGGTATCTTTCTTGGACAATTAACCGTCAGCCTCAATTCAAAGCACAGGACAAAAACACCGTTCTGGTTTGGCTTTATGCGCTTAACACAAACAAAAAAGGCAATTATGTTAAAAAGGCAATCAGAAATTGCACGGGCGAAGAAGTTTGCCGTGAATGGCTTTATCATATCGGCATTGACGAAAACAAAATTGATGACCTTGCAAAAAATGCCTGCAACACGACAACCTGCTATATGCCATATATCAATGCTTTCTTCCAACCAAGAAAAGAGAGCGACAGACCTAAGGTTGTGCCTGACGGCGCTGTTAACTTTGCATTCATCGGTCAGTTTGCAGAAACGCCGAGAGATACGATTTTCACAACCGAATACTCAATCAGAACAGGTATGGAAAGCGTGTATACACTTCTTAATGTTGACCGCGGTGTACCGGAAGTTTGGGGCAGTAAATACGATGTGAGAGAGCTTTTGCGTGCTTGCTATTATGCGATTGATAAAAAGTCGATTGACGAAGCACCTCTTTCATTCAAGGAAAAATTACTGTTGAAAATGGTGCTGAAAAAAGTGAAAGGCACAGATGTGGAATTGCTTTTGAAAGAAAGCGGGTTAGTTAAATAATCAAAAATATGGGGCAGCTCATTTTTGAGCTGCCCCATATTGCGCAGAAAGCACAAAAAACGCCTAAGGTAGAGTGATTTGTTTTAAGTAACAAACGGATCCTTAGGCCAGGATTTTCTTAGTGCCACATAAGAAATGACAAAGTTTGCAAGCCAGCCTGCCGGTACAGCAAGCCAGACAAAGGCAATACCAAAACGCGGTGCACAAATCAATGCTACGGACAAGCGAATGGCAAGGTTAACCATATTTGCAATTAAAAACGGGGGCATATTCCCAAGTCCGCGAAGTACACCGTCTGTTGCCATTTTGATACCCATAAATATGAAAAAGTAGCCGATCCATCGCATATAATCGCCGGATACCTGATACGCGAAAGCCGTTCCGTCTTTACCTAAGAAAAGCGAAGAAATTTGCGTATGCATGGTTTCGATAATGATAAATGCAAATACGGCAAAGCATACGTCTAACAGCAAAGCGGCACGGTAACCTTTTTTAATGCGGTCAATTTTGCCTGCTCCGAAATTTTGGGCAACAAAAGGGGACACAGCATTCCCGATAGATACAAATATCAGCGAAAAAACATTCTCCACTCTCATCGTTGCCGCATAGCCGGCGAGGGCTTGCGTACCGAATGGATTTACAACCGCTTGCACAATCATCATACCGATGGACACGGTGGATTGTTGAAGAACAGACGGAATGGCGATTTTTAGCATAGAACGCAGTTCGCTTTTGTCAAACCAATGAAAGGGACTTGCGTATTTTCGCATACGATAAAGGAATATTAAAAGAGATAGAACGGCAGAGATGCCCTGCGCAATGAGTGTGGCCAGAGCTGCGCCAAACACGCCCAGTTTAAGACCGCCCACCATCCAAAGGTCCATGATGATGTTCAAAATCGACGAAAATATTAAAAGCCATAACGGAATTTTTGATTCGCCGATGGATGTAAACATGGTAGACAGAATGTTATACATAAATAAAAACGGGAAGCCTGCAAAATAGATGCGCAAATACAGCACGGCTTCCTCCATGATATCAGCAGGTGTTTGCAGTGTGCGCATCATCCAGTGCGCACTGCAAACACCGAAAATACCAAGAAATATGCTTAAAAGCAAAAAACTGATTAACGAAGTAGAAACGATTGTTTTCATCTTGCCGTAATTTTGGGCGCCAAAATTACGGCTGACCAGTACACCTGCCCCTACGCCTGCGCCGAGTGCTATGCAAATAAAAACATTCGTAAGTGCGGCACAAGCACCAACGGCCGCAAGTGCAGAGGAGCCGACAAATTGACCGACGATGATTGAATCAGCCATATTGTACACTTGCTGAAAGAAACTGCCTAAAATCATAGGCATTGCAAAAACAGTCAACGCCTTGAGGGGTGGGTCTGTTATTAAATATTTGTCCTTTGTCATTTTTATATTCTCCTGCAATTTACTTGCTTTAGAACAGGTGACGGTTTCTTGTCACAGAACAGGTAAACACATTGATTTCAGAAAAAAAGACTTTGCATTTCTGCAAAGTCAAATGGTGAAGACGAGTGGACTTGAACCACCGACCCCTTGCATGTCAAGCAAGTACTCTAACCAACTGAGCTACGCCTTCATTTCCTATCGGTGCAATTATTATAACTGTTTTGCCCGTGTTTGTAAAGAGTCTTTTTGCCATTTTATCTTATCTTGCAACGGTATGCGCCTTGTGTTATACCGAAATCAGTGCAGGCGGGTCTTGTCTGCATAGAAAGGCAGGAGAGAAGAAAATGAAAAAATACAAATTCAAAGCGCCGAATCGTACCTTTCAGCTTTTATTGCCGTTTCTTTGTGCGGCAGATAATTTCGCCATTGTTTTTCTGCTGTGTCGATTAGGCCTGGGCATATTGGGCCGCATTGGCCTGGCGGATTTCCTGTTACAGGATCCTGTTTTAGATTACATAACAAAAGCTGTTTTGATTTTGTCGGTTGTTTATTCGCTTTTGCCGCTGGTCATGCCCAAGGGCTGCTTTTTGTACGACGACCAAGTGGTGCTTGCCCGCTATACCATTACCGCTTTGAACTGGAAGAACAAGATCGCTGTACCGTACTATATGATCGAGAACGCCTATGTGCAGTACAGCAGTATCTATTGGACCAAGGATATGTTTTCTGAATTGGTGCCCTATGGCGACTTTAACTATAATGTGGTGCTGCAACTGCGCGATGGCAAGAAATACATTTTCTCAGTCCAAGACGCAGAGGATTGCTGTGCGGAAATTATGGCAAAGGTGGAGCAGTATGCAAACAAGTGATAGAACAGGGGACGGTTCCTTGTTTTAATAGCGGTCATTTGTGGGGGTATGATGAGAAAAAAAGCTAAATTCTTTCTCTTTTCAGAAGAATCAAAATGCAAAAAACTAATCAACAAGGGTGTCGCCTTTATTTATATTGTATTGGGTATAAATGCGTACCTTCTTTTAACGCTAATTGTTTTACCGGCTTTGCGCATACCGGTAACAATGCCGGTAAAACTCGTTTTCGGTATTATTGTCGCCGTGGTTGTGATCATTGCAACCTATCGCTATTATGAATTACCGAAAGGGGTTACGCTGTATAACGACTATATGCAGTTTGATGTTCACGGCGTTCCAGATTCTCGGCATAGAGAAAAAACTAATCCCAAGGTGCCGTATGCCTGTATTCAGAAAATTCAGATCTGCAAGGGTAAGCGACCGCCGAAATCTATATTCAATTCAAAGGACGATGGTTGGTTTGATATGGGCGGTTCCGGAGAGCGCTATATACGGATCACAGCAGAGATTTATGAGGAAGAAATATTCGTATTCTATGTGGACGATCCGGAGGCGTTTGTAGAGGCTCTGCGCGATTATATGATCAACGCCGGTGCAGGCAAAATTTGGGGTGCTTAGGACAGCATACCGCATAAAACAGGGGACGGTTCCTTGTCTCGTAGAATAGCGGACGGTTCCTTGTATTGCGATCTATTAGCACAGTTGGCAGAGCACTTGACTTTTAATCAAGGTGTCTGTAGACCAGGGAATGGTTTCTTGTTTTGTAATGCTGTGCGGCATTACTAATATTAAAATATGCAGAGCAGATCATACGATCTGCTCTGTTTTTATAAAAAAGAGGGGAGTAGATAAAAAATGAGCCTTTTGCATTTGCAAAAGGCTCATGGTGCGGATGACGGGACTTGGCAACACATTGTTAGAATGAAATTCTGTGTGTTTAAGCCAAATATAACCCGCTATTTTTGTTTATTGATAAACACTGGTGCAATTTTGGTGCAATAGATGGGCTTTTAATTATGCACAGAAATTGTCTGCCAAGTGAGTTGTTATGTTAAGGAACTCATCTTTGTTAAAGTCCATGACTTTTTGCATCTGTTTATCTTGGTGCTTCTGAAAGACATTGATGTATGTATATTTTCAGCTCATTAATAGACAAAAGTAGCCAAAATTGTTGGTTGCTTTTTAGACTAATTTTATGTTATGCTAAGCTTGGTGAGATTAGAGAACTTGAAAATAGAAAAGGGGGAGAAACTATGAGTGAACTCCATGAAACCAATATGACAACCCATCGGCCCTGGAAAAAGGTACTCAGCGTTGTTTTGTCAGTGATTTTGGCATTTGGCACGCTGGTAACATTGACTGTTGGTTCGTCTCGATTGCAGGATTGGCTTGGGATCAAGTCCATGCTGTCTGCCTACGCAGCGGAATATGTGGATACCGCCGGTGCTATCGCTGTTGATAAAGACGCGATGCTGGCCGATTCTCATACCATTAACTTGGAAAATCGAGACGGTTCCAACACGGTCTACCTTTTTTCCGAGCCGATTTCTTTTACCGATGAGAACGGAAATCTGAAAACGAAAGACATTTCCGTGGTGAAAGAGACCGACAAAGCATTAAAAGCCAAAGGTTATACTTACACCAATGGCCAAAACGACTACCGCATCCATTTTGCACAGCAGGCCGCACAGGGCGTGCTGGTGCAGTTTGACGGCGGCAGTTATACCGTTGCGCCTGTGGGTAACACCGATAGCATAGGGGAGAAGAACACTTCTGTCAGCCTGAACGAGGAGTTCGAGACTTTCTCTTATGCCAATGCCTACGGTGACAGCACCGCTTTGCAATTTTATCCACAACTGAACGGGGTGAAAGATGAGATCACCCTGGACAAGTTCACCGGGCAGACGGATTTTGCGTTTCGTTTGACAACAGAAAATTGCACAGCCATTTTGCAAAAAGACGGTACAGTGGTGCTGCAAAACAGCGACGGAAAATGTGTGCAGACCTTTGCCGCACCATTCGCCTATGACAGCGCATATGTTGTAGGCGATAAAAACGATCATTATACGGACTGTTCTTATCAATTAAAGCAGACCGGTGATCATAGTTATACTTTGACCGTTTCTGTCAGCAAAGATTGGCTGCAAAGCGAAAATACAGCCTACCCGGTCACCATCGACCCGGTGACTGCAAATATTGCAAACTATCTAGACGCAGGCGTTTATAGCGCTGCGGCTTGCAGAGATGTTTGCTATGGTAAAGAAGCCACTTGTTGTTTTGGTAAATCCCAGGAATATGGTCGCGGTCAGGTATACAATATGTTTACCATGCCGGATAGTATCAAGAAAGGCGCTAAGATCAACAGCGCTTACAATTGGCAGCGTGAAACGACCGGCCGCACATCCAATTTTTATGTTACACCATATTTAGTTAAAGGCGCCTGGGAGGAAGGCAAGCTGACTTGGAATCTTCGTCCCGGTTACCATGCGAATGTGGCAATGACGCGGCGAAATATCAACAGCAAATCTACTGATGACTCCAATAATGTATACTGGTACAAATTCAACATTGCAAAAGCGGTCCAAATGTGGACGAATGGCGCTTATAAAAACTACGGAATTGTATTCATCAGCGAGGAAGAAAGCAAAGACGTTTACAATTGGCGTGCTTTTGCCTCTAAACAATATGGCACTTCTGCCATGCGGCCTTATACAGTCATTAATTATACAAACGATACCACTGCACCGACAGTTACCGGTGTCAGTGGTAATCCGACTTCTTGGGTAAAAGATAAAGTCACATTGACTGTAAATGGTGCAAAGGACGAAACAGGCGGCTCCGGTCTGCATGCGACGCCGTACTCTTTTTCAACGGAAAAAGGCAAGTATGCTTGGCAAAAAGGGAACACCAAAACATTCACTGCCAACGATACAATTTATGTATATGTTCGTGATGCCGCCGGAAATATTCGCTTAGTGTCTACGCAGAACATTACAAAAATTGATACGCAGGCACCTACAGTTGGAACTGTAACTGGAAATCCGACAAGCTGGACAAATGCAAATGTTACATTGAAAGTAACAGGCGCAAAAGATACGCAAAGCGGACTGCATTCTTCTGCGTATAGTTTTTCTACAGTTAAGGAGAGCTATAATTGGCAAAAAGAGAATTACAAGACCTTTTCTGCTAATCAAACAGTATATATATATGTAAGAGATGCAGTAGGTCACCCGGCTTCGGTCGGCACAGTAAATATCTCAAAAATAGATAAATCCAAGCCGTCTGCTCCACAAGTTACATTGGACGCTGCGGGTTGGACAAACAAGGATATAACTGTATCTGCGCAGTCCACTGATCAGGGCTCCGGTGTTGCGGCATATAGCTTTTCATATGCCGAGCAGGAGCGTAATTGGCAAACGGATAAAACCTTTACTGTGGATAGAGAGGCGCCATATCTGTATGTGGCCTCAAAGGATGCTGCCGGTAACCAATCAGAAGTTGTCTCTGTTTCGCTTTCGGTGGATAAAACATTACCGACAGGATCAGCAACACTAAAAGATCCAGATGTTTGGTCCGTAGAGAAAGTGATAACTGCGGTTGCCTCAGATGCATTATCCGGCCTTTCGGATTCCGCCTATAGCTTCTCGTTGGAAAAAAATGTATACAACTGGCAAGGAGAAGCAAGTAAGACTGTAACAAAAAATGGCACATATTATGTTGATCTCCGTGATGCTGCCGGTAATATTCTGTCGTTGGATCCCATTGTAGTAGATCATATCGACAACACAAAACCGGAGATACAATCTATTGATCGTTTGGATAACGATGGTACTACGACCATTACCGTGCTCGCTAAAGATGATCAATCCGGTATAGCGGCATACAGCTTCGATAATGGGGTTAGCTGGCAGGATAGTAATCAATACAGTATCTCAACGGATTCGCTCAATTTCTTATCTGTTATTGTCAAGGACAATGTAGGTAATGTTTCCGCAGTAAAACACTATGATTTTTATACGCCACAGGTGTACTGCGAGGGCGGAAAAATCGGATTATATAACCCCAATCCGAATACTACCGGGTCCGATATTTACTATAAGTTTTCAGCATATGGAAAATGGATCAAGTACGAGAAGCCGTTTTTAGTAGCTAAAAATCAAGGTTCGATTTACACCAGTTTTTATGAGAAGTCTTATAAGGAAACAAATGCGTCACAGCCTGTTGTCTTACCGATCGACTTCAATGATCAATTTTCGCTTTCTTGCGATGAAACAGATCTAACGCTTAGTTATAATGGCGTGACTTTTGCGTTGGAGCGAAAATATAGCGATCGTTTAGGCTGGCAGTTTTCCACCGACAGCCGGTTAAATCTCCTCGATTCCGGGGCAGCTGTGTCTGTTTTGTTGCCGAATTTGCAGCAGATGCAGTTCGTAAAGCAGACCAAGTATGTGTATGTAAGCGAGACAAGCGATTACAAACTCAGCGTTGTTTATGATGCTGAAGATCAAAATGTCGTTGAGTATGTTGTTAGTGGTGCGCATTTAGACTATCATTTCTCGGCGGATGGTAAGTTGCACAAAATTAGTAATGCCTACGGCGATCTGTTTACGCTGGATTACAGTGCGAATTTGCTAACCGTTACAGATGGCGCCGGTCGGCAAATGTTTATGCGGTATGAAGATGAAAAACTTCTGTCTGTTACAGATGTAATGGGCGGGACGCTACACTATGCCTATAGTGGTGCACATTTAGTTCGCGTTACAGACCAAGCAGATGTTGTTCTGGGCGAGTATGCCTACACAGGAGATTTACTTACGCGTATCGGTTATTCTACTATTGTGCGTGATAATCTCGGTCGCATTAGCAAGATCACCAAGGATAATGGTTTTGTAACGGAATATACCTATAGTGAAAACACCGTACAAATGTCTGCCTCTGACGAAACCACATCGTCCATTACTTATAATGATTATGGCGAACCGGTTTCTTCTACTGATTCAAGCGGGGAAGTTACCACCTATAAGTATGACAGTAAGCACAACCTGATTGAGAAGGTGGTTGGAGAAGCAAAAACCACATATTCATACGATGCGAAGGGGAGAATAAAATATCAACACACGGATGATGAATGGGTGTCGTATCGTTATGATGATGCCGGTAATCCTGTATGTGTAGAAAAAAGCGAAGATGAAGATACTTATGGATTTATCAGCAGCCTGACCTATTATGTTTATGATGCGTTTGGCAATCCAGTTTTGCAAGCTGAGTTAGATCAAAAAGAGAGCGGCGATTTGCCTGAGGAGTATGATGATTCTCTGGTCTACAAGAATGTCGTCAAGTATGAATACCAGAGTGGCCTGAATACGAAAACGATAGGTGATGACGGTAAAACTATTACTGTTAATCTGTACGACGCTTACGGTAATTTACAAAAAACCACATTAACGCAGACTGCAGACGATGGCACAACCAGCTTGACCAGCACAGAGAGCACCTTTGACTTGGCTGGCCGTCAGTTGACCTGCAAGAGCGGTAAGAGCGAAACAGCATATACTTACGACGCTGCTGGGCGGACATTGTTGGTGTTGGCAGACGGCGAATATCAGCGTACAGTGTATGATGCTTACGGTCGTACAATTCAGGAAATCGATAACAGCAATTACGATCCGCAGGCGGATGTACTGCCCCAGCCATATCCGAATACAGATGTTGGTCAGCGCTATGTTTATAATTCAAAAGGCGACTTGATTAAAGAAATCAATAAATTAGGTCTCGCCACGAATTATACTTATGCTGAAAACGGCACATTGCAGAAAAAATCATTTGATATTTACGATTACTACTACCAAAGTAATGGCAAATGTGCTAAAATTGATGTAAATGGTAACACGGTTGTCTCGTATGGATATAAGGTAACGGATTCGTCCCTGTGTACCGCAGATAAAACAGTAGATCGCGTTTCTTATGCCAATGGAGCAGTTGTAGAAAAGCGATTTGACAAAAGCGGTAATTTGGATTACGCAACGGCCGACAACAAAGCGTTGTATTCTACATTTTCTGCTGTTGAAAACGGCTATCGCTATTTAGATTCAGCTGCTTCTCATGTGAATACCATTACATCTACAGAAAACGCGTTTACCTATAAATGCCAGACCACATTGTTTAAGAATTTGTTTTCATATTCGGTAACGAAAGATGATGACACACAAACTGTAACGGAAACGCACTTTAGTGATAAATCTTACAAGACAGTCATTGCAGCTGATGCGACTACATATACTTCACCTGCCGGAACCTATAAAGTCCTTGCCGTGGGCGATGATAGCAGCGCAACCCAGCATGTGGAGACGGATTCGGATAACTTCTTGTTTGCTAAATTGTCCGGCAAAGAAGATGGTTCGTTATTTAATAAGGCGTATACAGATTACGACCAAGCCTATCGTATTCAGTATGGCACCGATGGTAATGTGATTGCCGATGAAAGGAATCAGTATACCTATGACAGCCACGGTCAGTTGATCCGTGTCAGCGGTGCAGATGAGAGTAGTTACGCCTATGATAGCCGTGGAAATTTGCTCTCAAAAACAGAAGACGGTATTCCTGTACAGTATGCCTATACAAACGCCCAATGGCCAGATCAGGTAACGGCTGTAGACGGTGTGGCACTAACCTATGACCAAGTTGGTAATCTGACAGGCTATGGAGCACGTCAGTATAACTGGACCCGCGGTAAGTTGTTGGAATCCGTAACGGACGAGCAAGGAAGTTATACCTATACCTACGACGCGGACGGTTATCGTGCTACAAAGGTGACCGCTAACGGCAAAACTACATTTGATACCATCGGCGGCCAGCTGCTGGCGCAAGCGGGTCCGGAAGGGAATCTGTATTTTCAATACAGCGGAGGTACGCCTTTCGGCTTTGTACTGAACGATATTCAGTATTATTATTTAACCAACCTAAATGGTGATGTTGTGGGTATTACTGATGCGCAGGGCAACCTGCTGGCACAGTATGTCTATGATCCCTGGGGCAAATTGCTTCAAATCAACACAACAGAACCGGACAATGCGGACCAGCTGGCTGTGGCTACTGCAAACCCACTTCGTTATCGTGGTTATTATTACGATTCTGAAACAGGTATGTATTATTTGCAGTCCAGATATTATGATCCGGATCTTGGTCGCTTTATTTCTGCGGATGATTTTGATTGCCTGACTACATCTAACTTTTTCAGTGTCAATGCGTATGCCTATTGCTGGAACAGCCCGATTGCGTTTAAGGACAGTCAGGGCAATACGCCAAATTTGGCATTGGCCTATGCAAATATCAAGGCGTTCTTGGTTGATGTTAACGGTAAGATCGCTGAAAAGTTGGAAGCCAAAAAGCAGAAGTTCTTAGAAAAACTGCAAGAGCGTGTAGAAAACTTAAAAGCCAAATTCGACGAGGCAAAAGAAAAGGCAAAATATTATCTCAAGAACCCGGATGTGTTTGCCAGCAAAATTGCCAGTCGAATTGCAGGCCACGAGGTTACTGTGCGCTTTCCGTTGTTAGAACTTATTCGTGGCATGACGAAGCTGGTAGAAACCGTCGTTGACAAATCAGAGAATTCAAACATCTCGTCAGCTAAGCGCGCTGCTAAAAAGGTAGTATCGGAGGTTGGACGTATTATCTCTGTGGTAATTGTAGAGATATTCACTTGTCTTGATTTGCAAGAAATTGCAAAGCAATTACATATTAAGTTTGAATTCAAAGATCTACAAACCTATATGCAGGATAAGGTTAATATTTATAGGCAGTATTTTGATAAAATGTTGCCAACAGGATCCAAAAAGTATGCCAATCAGTTGGCTGGATATATTTCTAGAATGGGAATATTTAGTAAATGTTTTGAAAACTTTCCGAAAGAAATAGATTTGGCACTTCAAGCATTGCCATACTGTACCACAATATTAGATGCTACATCTGGTCGTTATCTTTCACCGGTAGGCGCTATAATTGTAGGCGGTGTTGGATTGCTGGTGAATGGACTTGTTGATATAGGTACCGCGGCAATTTCAAAGTTTCACCCGGCGTTTGGCCCCCCACTCGCAGCGATATATTCACGAATAAGCGAGTATATATACAATATACCTGATATGCAGGACAAAGCGGAGTTTATTGCGTACAATTGGTATTATTTGTTATTTGTCTAAAATTTCTGTAGAACATTATCAAAAATAGGAGAGTTAACTTGCGAAACAAAACAAAAATCTATGGATCTCTACTGTTGATTGTCTCTTTCATTGTTGTACTTGTGTACTGTATTGGATATCGATTGGGAACTTGCGATCCACATTATTCTTTGGACAGGCAACCACACTTACTTGATGGGATATTTTTTCCCATGCTTGTTATATTCTACCTGCTATTTACACATAAAGTAAAAAATAACAAAATCCTTATTGTTATAGCAGTTATGGAAATAATAGTTGTCGCAGTTCTTTACATTGCTTACCATACTAATAAGCTGTATTATGAGCCATACTGGTACATCCACTCTGAAGGAATGTACTCTCGTAAGGTAGCACGTAGTTTGGCACCAGAAATTCACTTCGATTTCTGGAATTATATTGGGAAAAAATGGAATCCGTAGAATAGAACAGGGGACGGTTCCTTGTTTTGCAAAAGTAAACTGAATTAAAACCAAGCATAAACAGCCACCGGATCATCGGTGGCTGTTTATCATAGAACAGGGGCCGGTTCCTTGTTTAGTAATGCTGTATAGCATGACTAACATTAAAATAAACAGAGCAGATCATAGGATCTGCTCTGTTTTTATAAAAAAAGAGGGGAGTACATAAAAAATGAGCCTTTTGCATTTGCAAAAGGCTCATGGTGCGGATGACGGGACTTGAACCCACATGAACTTGCATTCACTAGAACCTGAATCTAGCGCGTCTGCCAATTCCGCCACATCCGCATATTCAATTTGCTCTAAATTTTTACACGCCAAGAGCAGGCGAGGCAGAGCCGGAAAGCTTGATCTGCGGTGCTGTCCGAAACAGCATTGACATAATACCACGAGGGGAGTAAAATGTCAATAAGAAATTTTGATTTTTTTGAGGTTTTTATGAAAAAAATTTGGATTTCGCTGATTTCCGCGTTATACTGTGGTTTTACATTAGGGTATATGCACTTTGCGGATCCGCGCACCAACGCCGGGGCACTCTCCACCATCGGACTGGACCACCCGGTGCTGTTTGCTCTGTGGGGTGCGGGCACTTACGGGGTGCTTTACCTTTTGCTCTATACCATGTATAATAGGCAAAAGCGCAGCGGGCTGTGCCACGGTCTGCTGCTGCCTGCCGGTGTGGGGATGGCACTGACGGTGTGCTGTCCTTTTGACTTTGAGCGGCACACCCTGTGGCTGCTGCACTGCATTGGATCGCTGGCTTTTTCCGTGCTCAGCGGGGTAGCGATCTTTCTGTGCTTTTTGTTTTCATTCAAAAAAGGCCGATTTTGGCAGTGCGCCACGGTTTTTTGGGCGGCACTGATGATCGGCGATCTGATTTTGCTGCTGATCTATAAAGAGACCGGCTTGATCGAGGCGATGCCCGTGCTCACCGGTGTGGTGCTGCTGAACATTGCGATTTATCAAAAAGAAAAGGTGACAGCTTATGCGGCTTGATCGAGCGCTGGCGCACTTAGAGCGCTATCCGTTCCATATGCCCGGACACAAGCGCAACCCGGATTTTTGTTTGCCGGGTGCGGAAATTGATATTACGGAAATAGACGGCTACGATGACCTACACGCCCCCACCGGGGTGCTGGCCCGGCTGCAAGCGGATTTGGCAGCGCTGTATGGTGCGGGGGCATCTTTTCTCTCTGTTAACGGTTCTACCTGCTGCATTTTGGCGACCATATCCGCCCTGTGCAAGCCGGGGGAGGAAATTCTCATTGCCCGCAACTGCCACAAGGCGGTGTACAACGCCTGCTTTTTGAACCGGCTGCAGGTGCACTATGTAGAGGCTGAATTTGACCCCACCACCGGCTTTTATACCCGTGTGACCCAGGCAGCGCTGGATGAGGCTTTGGCTGCCCACCCGGAGGTGGCAGCGGTGGTAGTGACCTCGCCTACATACGAGGGCTATATTTCTCGTCTGCACTGCTCGGTGCCGCTGGTGGTAGACGCGGCCCACGGCGCCCACCTTGGACTGGCCCCTTGGCTGCCCGGCCGTATGGAGGGAGACGCGGTGATCTGCTCTTATCACAAGACCCTGCCGGCGTTGACACAAACTGCCGGTGTGCAGGTATATGATGCATCTTTGGCGCCGAAGATCAAGCGGTATATGGATATGTACGAGACCAGCTCGCCCAGCTATGTGCTGATGAACAGCGTGGCAAAAATGGTCGATTTGGTGGCGGATCCCGCTGCGTTTGAGACGCTGCAAGCGGGACTGCAAAAGCTATATAAACTGCCTTTGCAACACCTGCGATTGATCCGAGCGGACGATCCTACCAAGATCAATATTTCCACTCTGCATTGCAACATAGACGGCAACGCCTTGGCACACCGGCTGCGGGCGCGTGGGATCGAGCCGGAGATGAGCGACCGTATCCATGTGATCTGTATGGCCACGGTGGGGGACACCGCCGCCGGATTTCATTTATTGGCCCGTGCCCTGACGGAGATTGACCGTACCCTGTCGCCGGGAAACTGGCCGGTGGCGCCGCTGCCCTTGCCGCCCCGGCACCTGCAAAGCTGGCAGGTGCCCGCCGGGGAGCCGCTGCCGATCGAGCAGGCAGTGGGGCGTGTCGCCTGCGAGACGGTGTTTGCCTATCCGCCCGGGGTGCCGATGATCGTGCCCGGTGAGGAGATCACTGCGGCGTTTGTACAGGCAATTCAGGCTGCGAAAAACAGCGGCACGGTGCTCCACGGAACTGCCGGCGGCGGGGCAGAGCGCATTTGCTGCTGCGTATTGACAAAGGACTGAAAGTATTGTAAAATAGAGCCAACAAATTGAAATGAGGTGCTTTTTATGAAAAGAATTAAAACTTTAAGTTCCAGAAATCTTTGTGCTTCCGCTCAAAAGGGCGGCTGCGGCGAGTGCCAGACTTCTTGTCAGTCTGCC
>OKRT01000531.1_pt1 | contig 18278 bp, 17 predicted proteins | sample 1601111 | NCBI WGS metagenome assembly OKRT01 (sample SAMEA3541572, study PRJEB24748) | human gut metagenome | biome: human gut; feature: human-associated habitat; material: faeces | place: China | collected 2012 | reverse complement strand
CGACTTCCTGCATCGTGTAGCCGGAACGCACGATGTACGACTTGATTTCATTTCTAAAATTGGGTTTCATAGAAAATACCTCATTCTTTCGTAAAGTTAGTTTGCCGTGGGGTACACACGCTGCACGGTACAGTAAATTTTGATTGCTTCTTAAAAATCACTCAGAATTTAGTCCATGAAGAACTGTCCAGAATAGCACCCCATCGACTTTGCGATTAGGTGGGCTTGCAAGCGAAACCGTGAAAATAGTTACCTTTCCGCATACCACTATCACCATTCTGTAAATCACGGAATGATGATTTGTGTTCTGTTTATAGTAGTGTTTTTCACCGTTTGCACAACCGTTGATTGGGTATAGCCAATTTTAATGCCCAGCCAGACCATCAAATATAAAAACGAACTTCGATTTTTTTCGTTCGTGCGTTCCTTCGTTCCACAGGCTGTACCCAATCAGGAACGCATGAACGCACGAACAGAAGGTTTTGAAGTTTCATTACAACTCCATAGGTGAAAGCAGGACATAAATGCCCATATATCCCCGGCACCGTTTTCCGCCGCCGATGTGCAGGTTATTGACTGGCTCCAAATGGTAGCGTTTTGTGTTCTGGCTGAGCTGGTTTGCGAAGCTCTTTGGGGACAGTGGGTTTTCTGCGTTGTCTTCGCACCATCGTTTATAGGCTGCATACAGATTTTTGGTGCTGGCTTCATAATCGGCCTTGAATGCCACATAACCCTCAGAATCGAGAAAGTCCAGAATGTTGTTGACATCCCGAACTGCGGAAGAGATATTGTCCTTGGCTCTCTGGCTGATGGTGAAGTGGTAGTGATTGGCGATCAGCCGTCGCAATCCCTCCAGCATCCAGAGAAAGATCCCCTCTTTTTCGGCAATCAGTTTCTCGGCAAGAAATGGGTCATCGAACCGATCCGCAGGCTTGTCCTTGGTGGTCAGAATGATCTGGCGGCGAAAGAAACCGTCGCTGCGGTCGTGAAGCGCAGTCAATGCCCCGTTGCCAAAGCAGAGGAAGCGTACATAAAGCAACCCTTGATAGCTCTGTTCTTTCTTCCGTTCCAAATCCATCCGCAGTTCTGCGGTCACGATAGATTTGACATAGTTGGTTTTGGTCAAGGCGTTCATATCCAGATCATCGTCCACCATCAGCAGCTTACCCTCCAAATCGGCTCTGGCGAAACGATTAGTTTCTACTTTCTGAATGGAAGTGGTGTTCATATTGAGCCCGAAAATGGCGTTCATCACCACACCGATGCGGCTTTTGCCCTCGCCGCCCTTGCCGATCAGCATGAGCATTTTCTGCCCCTTGGTAGAGGGAAGCAGGCAGTAGCCCAGATATTCCTGCAAAGCGAGAATATCCTCCGACTCCAACAATTCCGAAAGGAAACGCAGCCAATGTTCCGGTGCCGGAGCATCAGCCCGATAGGATACCGACAGGCGATTGCTGCAATACTCTTTTTCCTCTGTAAACGTGCCATCCAGAAAACAAGTGCCGTTTGCTACATGGATGCGGTCACATTGCAGGGGCAAAGGGTCTGTATATGCCGCCAGCTTCAACGCTTTGATTATCTGCTCCACCGTCTGTGCGACCTTTGCATGGAGCCAGGGCGAGATTTCCTCATAAATCGTTCGCTTTAATTTGCTTTCATCCGGCAACGGTCCCTCCACAGTATAAAAGCGGTCGTTGATACAGCGAATTGGATGCCGGGACAGGAAATCCCGGCAATATTCCGGCTCGATGATTTTCCCTCTCTCATCAATCCAAACAGGGTTGTTCATGGTATTGCTCCTCTCTCAGGCGGGCCTGTAATTTGCGGATGTATCCGTCTGCCGTTAGTTCGCTTACGACTTCGCCTCGTTCATAGGGATCGTCTTGCAGCAGGATGTCCAGCTGATACTCTGCCCATGGCAGCCGGTGGCAGGCTTCCACAAACCGCTCGTCCAGTACATCTTCCGGCGCTTGCGGTGCATACCGTTTTTCCCAATCCAGGAGAAGCCGCCGATACTTGTTCAAAACAGAAAAGCACAGCTGCTCGTTCTCACGAAGCTGCTGTGCTTTGGTTTTGTGTTTCTTTTTCCGGCGAATGGCTTCCGGCAAGGGCTTGTCCGGTGCAAGTTGAAAGTCCGACGCCAGTTTTCGGGCCGCATCATACAGCCGAAGGTCAAACAGTTTGGCGGTCAGGTCGATCACATCCCCATGCTCCCCACAGGCGAAACAGTGGTAGTGGTCATCCGATACATATAAGCTCGGATGACGGTCGTTGTGGAACGGACACAGCGCCATGCCATGGTGGTTGACGTCGATTCCATACGCCTGCGCTGCTTCCTGTGCATTAATACTGGCTTTCACCACTTCAAACAGATTCATACAGATTCCCTCCATTTCCTTTTTGATAGGGCAGTTTTTTCACCCCTCTGTATAGGTTATGGGGAAAATCGAAAAAAACAGGCTGATGGCATGACAGGCCGTTTTCAAAAAACATGACAAGAATTTAATTGTGTGCTATTATAAAAATAGAAAAACATGACAGGAGGGAGAAGATGGATCAGATTATCAACCATGCGGTTTTGTCGTTGGATTTCTGGCAGGACACCGTGACCTATGAGGGGAGTACCATGCCCGCAGGAACCATTGGCTGCGAGGTGTTGAACATCCCGGACAGCACCATTGAAAATCTGGATACTCCCTGCAATGTGCTGAACCAGCTGATTCAGGGTATGAACACCGGTTCTTTGGATATGGAGCTGCTGCCGCAGGTGCAGCAGGCCGCTGGCGAGATCATCTCCTTTTTACAGGCTACACCACCGTTCTCCCGCCTGAATCGAAGCTATTTTGAGCAAAAACTTGTAGCCATCTTTTCCGAAGAATATATGGAGGATGCCAAAGCCTATTTGCAGCTTACCCAGCAGGAGCAGCTGATTTGTGCCTTGACTGGTCAGCACAGCAAAGCAACCATACTCGTAAGAATAGCGCAGGTACTGGGGCATTTGAGTTATTCGCTGGGGCAGTACAAGGAAGCCTTGACGAAATTTGCAGAGCAGTTGAATGAACCAGGCTATGACCGTACCCCGGACGGTTATGCGGCAATGTTCGGACAGTTCTTCAAAGGTGAGCCAACTCTGTCGCTGGATAACCCGGCCTGGATGACTCTGACCAATGCTTCGGTGCAGTATGTAGCCGCCATTCGGCCCGGAAAGACGGAGCCGCAGTTGGTCAAGCGGATGCACTATGTCTCCTTTGTGGGGATGTTCCGTTCCGATCTGTTTGAGGGACTTTGTGTGGGCCATGCACCCAAGAAATGCCCCATCTGCGGCAGGTGGTTTCTCACCATTGATGCACGACATACCAAATACTGCGGCGGTCTGGCTCCCGGTGACCAGCGGGGACGGACTTGCCGACAAATCGGCAATCTGAGAGGTCGGGAGCAGCGGGAGCTTGCCGACGATCATCCAGTTAAGGCGATTTATACCCGCCGTATGAACACCATCCTGCAAAATACCCGCCGAGGAAAGCTGGATGAAGGAACGGCAGCAGCTATGAAAAAGCTGGCAAAAGATAAGATGCTCCGTGCGCTTTCAGATCAGCGCTATGCCAGCACTGTCTATGAGCAGGAAATGACCCAAGATGCACTTTTGAAGGCCGCACAAAAGAAATAAGCAACGAAACATCCGAAAGGTGGTGAGAGAAAATGGATACAGCGTGGACATGGGAGCTGTCCGGCTACTGTGCCAAATACAGCTTTCTGACGGAACCCAAGGGCTTGACCATGCGGGAAGTGGGACACATCTTTCAGCTCGACCCGGAACCGCCTGTCCATCAAAATCTAAACGATTATATTATTAAGGCTGTGCAGAGCCGTAATTTGCGCTGGTTTTCCTTTTTCCTGCACCACTATGAAAACCGGCTTAATGGTCGTGTTCGCCGTTTCCTGCTACGGGAGGGGCTGGATCGCTATGACCCGGAACGCTTTTTGGATTATAAAATGGGCTGTGTGCTTGCCATGTTGGACTGTCTTCGTGGATACGATCCCGCACAAGGGGCAGATTTTCTGACCTATGCCCATCATTTTATCGGGAACGCCCTTTTGACCTGCCGGATGCAAGAGGAGGCTGGTTCCTTTGAAAATGTGGATGAGTACAAAGCCGTGCGTGGGATTGCTTGGCTCTATAATCAATCCGGTCAGGCTGAACAGGCGACAATCCAGAAATATGCCGAGAAAAACGGTTGTACCGATGAAACCACAGCAAAGTTTTTGGCATTGGCCAAGCAAAATCGAAGCCGTGTTCCGTTTTATCAGACCATTCAGGATGAGGACAGCGAAGAAACCGGAGAGGATATCAGCCGGGATGACCATTGGGACTATGCGGAGATTCTATGGAACGGTATCCGGGCTGAAGCTGTCCGAGAAGCGTTTGAAAAGCTGAATTACCGGGAACAGACCCTTTTGGAAAAGAGAAACGCCATCTGTATGACCTGTGGACGGGTCAGTCCCATCAGCACCCGGTTGACCTTTGAAGAACTGGCAGTCCTCTTTGAGGGCAGCACGGCCAGTGGTGCAGAACGGGCCTACCGTAAAGCCGTGGATCATTTGGCCTGTCTGCTGACAGAAGCCGGAGTGCTTCATATGATCCGACTGAAACGCAAATCCCAAACCAAACGCAAAAAGGAAATCGCCGCCGCTGCCTACCTATATCAGGTGGACAACGACGGCGAATGGGGCGAGATTTCGTTTGATTTTGAGGCCGGAACAGCGGAGATCATCCGGTTGGCAGAGTGGGATACGACAGTAAGTAGGAAATTTGCAAAACAGGCAATCTATCATCTGCAAACTTCTACAAATCATAATCTGCCCAAAGATGGGATAATGATATTTGAAATATGATTCCCATATTTTAAGGCTGAATATTTTCCACCTTATTTGTCATCGTGCAGTTCTTTATACAGACGATCCGCCAAAGCTCTCATCACAGCCTGATACTTATCTGCATCCAAGAAGAGCTGCTCATATGCTGCGGTGTTCTCCATATAAGATTCCTGTGCGGTTGTATCAAAAATCCCCGGAAAAAGACTTCTCTCATATACTTGGCGATCCTCGGTCTTTGCGGCTTTTTTGGCTTTAGAATCCTTGCGCATTTTTTGATACAGCGTATCAACCATTACACGGTCTGCATCTGTGAATTCACCATAGAATTCTTCATTGATGCGCTGGATAATCTCGTCCAATGGACTGGTACGATCTTTTTGACCACCAGTCCGTTTTGGCTGAGTCGGTTTCCAAGATCCAGGCTTGCTTTCAAGTTCGATTGCACCTTCGTATGTCTTTTCCAGACGATAATATTCCAGCTTGACTCTATTATCAAGATCAAATGGCTGTACGGGATCGGAGGGAAGCAACTTGGCTAAGTAAGAGCAGAAAACGTACTCTTTGTGCAGTTCTTTATCGAACATACGGGTAATCTGAGAAATGTAGTTATACCACTTAACGAGCGCACGGACTTCTCTACGAAACTGATAGCGTTGCTCCTGATTGAGTTCGTTGTACTTATCAGCCACAGGCTTTAGCGCATTGGATATCTTTCCTTGAGTCAGATTTGCCTTGCGCACATCCGGATCAAAATAAATGCTGGAAACTTCTTCAATATCTTCATCTGTATAGATACCAAAACCACGAAGCGTTTTCTGTGTTGTGTAAATCAAATCGAAGTTGATTTCTTCATCCAGACTGGTTTCCTGATAGAACTGCTGGAAAGCTTCACGGATGCGTTCAATCGGATTTACAAAATCGAGAATATAGGTGTCCTCTTTGCCAGGGTAGATACGGTTGACACGGCTTAAAGTCTGAACAGCCTTCACATCACGAAGTTCTTTATCAACAATCATCGTGTGGAGAAGCGGCTCATCAAAGCCTGTCTGATATTTTTCTGCAACAATGAGAATATTGCCTTCTTCGTGGAATACGGCCTTTGTCTGACTTTCCTTCACCCGATTGCCGTTACGATCTACATTCATACCGCTTTCGGTGTATTCAGTACCTGTCGGGTCATCTGGGTCTTTCAGGCTCCCACTAAAAGCAATCATAATTTCTACATCATCGTAATTGTTGCTTTCAAGATAACGCTTAATTTCATGATAGTAACGGACTGCCGCCAGCCTGGACGCAGTAACTACCATCATCTTTCCACGGCCGCCGATTTTCTTTTTTGTGACATCACGGAAAGTTTCTACAATAATAGCTGCTTTCTGCTGAAGGTTGTGCGGATGTAATTCCTCATAGCGTCGAATCGTTCTAACAGCCTTAGAGGTAGGAACTTCCGGATTGTCCTGGACATTCTTTGCGATTTGATAACACATTTTGTATGTGGTATAGTTCGCTAAAACATCCAGGATAAATCCTTCTTCGATAGCCTGTCGCATCGAATAAATGTGGAAGGGAAGGAAAGAACCATCCGGTTGAGGCTCGCCGAAAATTTCCAGGGTTTTGCCTTTGGGCGTTGCAGTAAAGGCAAAGAAACTCATGTTACTGTGTTTACCTTGGCTGAGCATTTCTTGCACAAGAATATCGTTTGCTTCGACTTCTTCAATAGCCTTTTCTTCCAGTTCGGCATATTCTGCAAGAGCGTCGCTCACATCGGCAAGAGCCGCCTTGAGTTTTAATGCACTCTGTCCAGTCTGGCTGCTGTGTGCTTCATCTATAATAACCGCATAATGCTTCCCAACAGCAGACTCAACTTCGTTGTAAATCACTGGGAACTTCTGCAAAGTGGTGACAATGATGCGCTTTCCATCGTTAATGGCATCACGCAGAGCGCCAGAGTTTTTCTTCTCATCAATTGTAACCACGCTTCCCAAAGTGTGGTCAAAGCTGGAAACGGTGGCCTGCAACTGTTGATCGAGAATACGGCGGTCTGTAATAATGATTACGCTGTTAAAAATTGCATCGTTGTTTTCGTTGTGGAGACTGGCCATACGGTAAGCCGTCCAAGCGATAGAATTAGACTTGCCGGAACCGGCACTGTGTTGGATGAGATAATTATGTCCAGCGCCATTAGTTCTAACATGATTGACCAGTTGACGCACGACATCCAACTGGTGATACCGTGGGAAAATGACTTTGCTGCTGACGGTTTTCTTTGTGGAACCGTCCGGCAAAGTCTCTTTTTTTTCTGTTCTTTCGTAGTTAATGAACTTTTGCAGAATATCCAACAAGCTATCCTTCTGAAGGACTTTCTCCCAGAAGTATGAAGTTACATAGCTGCCATCGGTGCTTTTGGGATTACCTGCACCGCCATCCTTGCCTGCACCAGCACTGCCTTGATTGAAAGGAAGGAACGTTGTCTCCAGGCCTTTCAGTTGGGTAGTCATATATACATTGTAGAGATCGCAGGCAAAGTATGCGAGAACACGCTTATTAAATCCGAATGCGGGTTCATTGTAGTTGCGGTCATATTGCCACTGACGCATAGCATCATCCACCGACTGCCCGGTGATCTGATTTTTCAGTTCAATCGCCACAACGGGGATGCCGTTGACAGCCAGCATCATATCGACTGTATTTGTGTTGCGTTTAGAATAGTGCCACTGGCGGATACACTGGCAGACATTCTTTTGGTAGTTGGTGATGGACACCTCGTTCAGCTCAGACTCTGGCTTAAAATAGCACACCCGAAAATTGATGCCACGATGCTTAAAGCCGTGACGCAGAACAGAAATCAGTCCATCCTGTGTGACGGCATTTTCAAATGCCTTATAAAACTGCCGAACTGGGTTGATCGTACACATCCTCTCGAAGCGTTTCCATGCCATGGGCTGGGTACTTTTTACGAAATCGGTCAGAGTGACGATGTCCAGAAACATATCTTTGCTTTCATCGCTACAATAACCGGCATCTGTTGCCTTTGTCCATCCGCCATTCTCGGAAACAAGGTAGGACTCTATGAATTCCTCAAAGCGTTTTTCTGTTTCGTTCATGGTCACACCACCTTTCTTTTGCCTGTTACAGATTCATAAATAAGCGACCGCTTATAGGCTTCCAGATCAATCATCAGGGCTTGCTTATTTTCAATTAACGTATCAATTAGTTTGCATTTTTCATCTAAAAAACGAGTTATTTCCTCTTGCTCTTCTTTAGGAGGAAGGATAACTGTTGTGAAATTTAGAATTTTTTTTGAGATACTAAACAACTTAACGCCAGAAACTCTCGTTCTTATTTGACTCCTCCAAACATGAGACTTAAACAGGTACGCCAAATATTTGTTATCATCTTGATTGATTGACTTCAAAATAATTGTGTGATATCCAGCAAAAAGTGGCATTTCTTTATCAATATATACACTATTACCACATCCATCGATATCTTCAGATGTATCTGCGACGAGTATATCACCTTTGTGTACCAATGAATCCGGGTTGCTTTCAATGTAAGATTCTGGTACATATCGAAATAATGATTCTGTAATTGAAGTTCCAGTGTTGTATTTTGCGTGAATTTGTCCATAACTAACGACTGGAATTCCTTCATCTACCAAATTTTCCTTTGTAATGGGGAGCCCCTTGCCGAATGCAAATAACGCCTTAAGTCTATCTGTTTTCCATGTGAATGGAATTTCTGAAATCCATTCCAAATCACATTTTTTCATTTTTCTGTCTGGTTTAACTCCCCTCGTAACAGCTTCAAGAATCATTGAGGCTTTCCAACATTTGTATTCTTCAATTACTCTTTTGGTTTCTTCAATAATTGAATCGATTTTTCCACACTGCTCATCAAGAAAACAAACAATAGCATTCTGTTCGTCTTGACTCGGAAGCACGACACGAAGTTCCTTCACTTCTGCGTAATTTAATCCTTGTCGCACACCAGAACCCATACCGTAAAATCCTTTTTTCAGGTCAAAGGCATGGAGCAGGTAGTACAAGTATTTTGAATTGCTTGTGTCTATTGGACGCAAGGTTGTGTAAGCGGAGGTAATAATACCACGCTCTGTGGCCAAACCTACCCGAAGGCTTGTATGGTCGTTTTGTAAATCTGTTAAACGAAGGACTATATCCCCATCTTCGATAATATTATAGCCGTCAAAAGACGCAGGAAGAAGTCCATCCGGCGAATCAATATCTTTACGTTTGATTTTGCCGTAACTCAAAGACAACAGATTCTTTTCCTGAAGATTGCTGTTTTTTTCCTTGACCTGGGTTACAAGTTGATACAAGGTGTGGACACGCCAGTGAGAGGGAACACTGCCTATCCATTCAATACCACTATCTTTTGTTTTTTCATAGGTAGTAATTTCACTCATTTTGCTCACCACAATTTCCGAACAATGCCTGCAATTTCTCCATCAGTACCTTTTCACGGGCCGCAATACGTTTTGCAATATCAGCTGCCGGTTCCAGTTCCTCATATTCATAGAAGGTACGAGTGAATGGAATTTCATACCCAACCTTGGTCTTGCTCTTGTCAATCCAAGCACCTGGACGATAAGGGAGAACTTCCCGTGCGAAATAAGCATCCACATCTTCATCAAGTGGAACACTTTCAGTGTCACGCTTGGAGGTATCGGCTACTGGCTTTCCTTTTTTCACAATCGGGTTGCCATCGTCATCCAAAGCAGGACTTTCCACTGTAATTTTATTGTAGCCAAGCGATATGGCATCAAGCACTTTGCTTTTGCAAGTCAGCACTGTTTTTTTATCTTCTAAGGTCTTTGTAAAAATTGCACTTCTATATTCGCTGTATGCCTGTGTGATCAAATTGCGGCAAGATTCCGTAATATCTACACGCTTATTACCGATAGGACGTCTACGTGCCTCACAGCACTTGCTGGCATCAATCAGCAAAATGCGTTCTCTATGTGTTTCGGGTTTGTTTTTGGATACTATCCAGATATAGGTTGCAATTCCGGTGTTATAAAAGCTGTCATTGGGAAGCTGAACAATAGCATCCAACCAGTCATTCTCAATAATATAGCGACGGATTTCACTGGGGCCACTTCCTGCATCTCCTGTGAAGAGAGAGGAACCATTTTGAATAATAGCCATTCTGCCGGTGTCCTTCAATTTAGCAATGCCATTCAGCAAGAACAGCATCTGCCCATCGGATTTTTGAGGTAAGCCAACACCAAACCGACCGGCATCGCCCAGTTTGTGTTCTTTCTCCACATCAGCCGCTTCACGCTTCCAATCGATACCGAATGGAGGATTGGAAATAATGTAGTCGAAGGTATAACCCTTGAATTTATCCGCATTCAAGGTGTCGCCGAACTGCATGTTTTCAGGATCGCCACCACGGATTAGCATGTCCGCTTTGGCGATACCAAAAGTAAACGGGTTGATTTCCTGACCATAACAGATGATTTCAGCCTCTTTGTCAAGGGCATGGATGCGCTCTTCCATACAGGTAAGCATCTGGCTGGTACCCATCGCCATATCGTATACAGTCTTGGCAGGGGCATCCTCGCCGGAAAAATCCGCATTCATGGTAAGCAAGTCACACATCAAATAAATAATGTCACGGCTGGTGAAGTGTGCCCCTGCTTCTTCATCATAACTCTCAGAAAAACGCTGAACAAGGTTTTCGAAGACATAACCCATATCAATTGCAGAAATTTTCTCCGGATTCATATCTGCATTGTCAGCAGTAAAGTCGCTGATAACCTGATACAGAACTCCCGCATCCGCCATACGCTCGATTTGCGTAAAGAAGCCCATATTCGCCAGAATGTCGATAACATTATCGGAGAAGCCGTTGATGTACGCCTCGAAATTGGTCTTAATATTCTCTGGGTCAGCTTTCAGTCGCTCAAAGGTGTACTGGCTGGTATTGTAAAAACGATAGCCAGATGCAGTACGCAGAAAACCATCTTTGACAGCTAATTGTTTCACCTTTTCATAAGTGGCCAGCACTTTTTCTCTGGTCGGGAGTAAGCAGTCATGAAAACGCTTAATCACGACCATGGGCAAAATAACCAGACCATATTCATGAGGCTTATATGCTCCAAATAGACTGTTCGCCACATTCCATATCAGATTTGCTTTTTCTTGAATGTTTGTACCGACTATTTTGATCTTTTCATTGGTATCCATAATCTCGTTCCTCCCTAATATTAGCTGAGATCTCATTGATTTTCTCGGTTAAACGACTTGACTTAATGCCGTATCGCCACAGTTCTCCATTTTCCTCCATGGTGTCGTGAGTTATAGAGAAGATGCAGCGACCACGCATTACATCGAAAATGCAGTGCGGCATATCCTTGATAGCGTCACAGATGCCTTGCACCGCAAACTGATAATTGTTGGGTGGCTTCTCGCCCAGTGTCAAAAATCCGCTTAATTGCTCGCCAAAGATATCAATAATATCACCAACTGCCAAAAACTCATCTACCTCTGCCGGAATCTGGTCTGCCCATGTTCGGAGATCCTCCATCGACCACTTGGTTTCCATAAGCTCCAACAATCTCTGATGGTGATTGTAAGCCCGTTGTAACCTCGGCCTACTCTTCATCCCTTCCTTAATTCTGGGAACGACAGTTCTATCATCCAGGTCTTTGTGGAGTACCGTCAATCGCCGGTCTTTATGAACCACCGGAAATCGCTTTCCGTCGGAATGGATAATATCAAGCATAGCGTTTCTGGCATATCGCTGAATCGCCTCATCAGTCACCACAATTGAAGCCATTGGAAAGTACTGATTCACAGCATTAAATAAGCTATCGACTGGGTCCACATATATAGTTTCAACTTGTTTAGCATCCAATGTTTTCAGAAATGCACCACAGGTTTCCTCAGATGAATCTCGCAAAATATCCAGGCAATAAACCTCATCATCCCAAATTCCTAAAACAGCGGGATAGAACTCCCCAAAAAACACCACCTCGACAATGCTAATGATATGTGGTGTTCTGACCGGCGGCAACAATGACTCCCTATATTGGATTCTGCGTCGCATTACTTCACCCACTGAAGCAGTAGAAGCCGGAACACCGTAATGTTGGCATACTTTTTTATATGAGAATTGAAAGGTTCCGTCTGCCAAGGCATCTGATAGCCGATTTGTGAATTTGCATCCCTTTTCTCCAAATTCTGTAGGCTCAGGGAAAACGCTTTGTCCGCAATTATCACAGCGCATATAACGCTGATGAAAAAGTAGGCTGATTATTTGAAATGTCTTGTGGTCCTCGTCAAGCCACAATAAATCCTTGAGTTTTCGATCCACAATTTTAGAGCAGCGTGTTTTAGAGGAACGACAAGCAGGGCAGAGCAATTTCTCATCCTCAAAGTATCTACGATGTACAACTTCTAAACCAACATCATCACTATTTGTTTTTAATACCACAAGTTCGGGTATGCCCAGCCGTTCGGTTTCGGCTTTGGAGATATTTTCTTTTGTATATAGCTTTTTTCCCAAGGCACACTCCTCCCATCTTATTTTATTATACAATATTTGCCACCAAAAATCAAATGATTTCAATTAATATCTTATATTTTTTTAATTTTGCCACCAAACAACGAACATCTTAATTTTTAATATAACAGAAATAGCTGTATAATGGAACCATCAAAAAAGGGGAAATCACCGACCTCCACGGAAGCCGTGAACAGGTGAATTTCCGATGCTTTTAAGGAGGTGGTGTCTTATGTACAAATAAAAAGAGCGGCAATCTGCTGGCACAGATTAACCGCTCATTTGCAATATGTACGCTAACAAAATATCATGTATCGCTTGTTTGGTCAAGCAGAAAGGAAAATTATATGTATCATTATTACTATGTTAACAACAATCAGACGTTAAATCCTGGCTTTCATCATGAAGTCCATACTAAAGAGCATGCTGAACAGCTTGGCATCCGTAGCGCACAGTATGTGGGCTACTTTGAAAGCGAGGTTGAGGCAGTAGCTCATGCGAAGAAAATCTATCTCGATGCGGACGGTTGTGCAATCTGCTGTCCTAAGGCACACAGGGGGTAATCGTATGGCTCGTTCTACTCATCATGTCGTTCACAATCCCAATGGTGGCTGGGATGTAAAACGTGGCGGAGCTCAACGCTCCAGTGGCCACTATTCCACCAAGGAACAGGCAGTAAATGCTGGAAGACAAATCAGCCGAAACCAAGGCACTGAGTTTGTCATTCATGGGCTGGACGGTCGTATTCAGTCTGCGGATAGCCATGGAGGGGACCCTCATCCGCCGAAAGGCTGATTTCGATAAAACACTGGTCTCCAAAGGCTCCACGAAGTCTATAAGGAGAAAAGTGGGTAAAATGCTTGCCGACCACAAGGCTAAGTTAAGACAAAGGGCATCCATGCTTTCGTATGGATGCCCTTTGCACGTCAAGATTTATAGAATTATCAATCAGAATCTAACTGCGGGATCTCCGTTACGGTTCGCAAGTATTTTTCTGGATCGCCATTCAAAATCAATTCCGCATAAGACAGCGGATCGTTGTAGATGAGCCAGTCCAGTTCAGACCGCTGGAAACGGCTATTCGCAACTTCGTCCTCTACAGCGGTGCAATTAATGGAAATCATGCTGTCGTCAGAACATCTTAGTTCAACGCAGCCTGTGTCCATGTTAAATTCACAGGAAAGTAGTGTTTTCATAATGCTATCCTCCAATATAGGCTCTGTTAACAAGAAAAACTCCCGACTAATTCCTGTTAGGAATCAGACGGGAGTTTCGTATGCACCCGAAAACCGTCAGCTAACAGTTGATAAGTGATTTAGTTCCTTATCACTGTTAAGCCAAGGGTTTACTGGTTTTATCCCGTTCTTGTCCATTATAGGGAATGGTGATGAAATATTTTGTTTTGACAAGGATAATAACATAGTCCTTCTGGACTGCTATACAACAGGAGAAGCTGCACCGGTTGAAGGGGCTTTTTCAGATTGTTTGATGAAACAAATTGCGGAGTTGGAAGAACGGAAAAACAAGAAAATCCGGGGAGAGGATAAAAATAACTAATTCCGGTTTGCCGGGCTTGCCGTCCATGAATCTGCCCCTCCGTCAATTTCGGCAAAGGGAGGTTATTTATAGCCTAAACCTGTTCAAAAGGCAAAAGGGGGGCTTTTCTTGTTCACAAATCCCGGCTATAATGGGATATGTTGTAATTTGCGGCCCTGTGCGGCCGCGCAAAAAATCAATGAGGTGAAAAACATGTTTTTATCGGTGATCCTCACCATCGCGGCCGCGTATATGGCCCTGCAATGCGGCCTGACGGCCTTTTCCGTTCCCTTTGCGTCCTGGACATGGCTTTCCTGGCTGTATCTGGCCATGGCCGCCGTGATGATCGGCGTCTGCGTGGTCAGCGCGCGCCGCGCCGTGCGCGCCTACAAAAAGCAGGCCGAAAAAATCAAGGAAGAACAGGCCCGGGAGCTGGAAAAGCTGCACGCCAAACGGCGGGCGCTGTATCTGGACGAGGACATCGACATTGAGGCCGAGGCCGCGAAGGCCGAAGCCGCGCGCCTGGCCGCCCAGGCGGAGGAGGCCGCAGGGGCAGACGCGCCGGACGGCAGCGCGGACGGCGGGGAAAGCGGCGAAGCCGCCGAAGAGGATGACGGCGGCGACGATTGACCCGCGCCGCGCCCGGCAAAGGGACGCGCTTTCCGGAAGAAATTGCCTTGCGTATCCCGCGCCCCCCTGCGCACAATAACAGCACGGGGGTGTTTAAAATGCAAAACCAAACCAACAAGGAAAGCCAAAACCGGCACGGGCAGCCCAGCGCCCACGGCAAGCAGCACAAGGCCCACGGCCATGTGGAGCAGGCCCGAAGGGACGGCCAAACTGCCACCAGCGAAAACGTGTATGAAAACCTTGCAGAAAACGCCTGGTTTCCCGCTTTGTACGCGGACGAGGTTTTGATGGACGATTTCGGCCCGGATTTTCCGGAAGTGTGACCTGCACAAAAAGTTTATCCGGCACAGATAAAGCAGCCCGGGAAGCGCCGCTCAACGCGGCGGCTTCCCGGGCTGCTGTCCTATTGCCTTATGTATTTTTGTATAGTCACTCATGTTTTTTTACTTTTTCTTCATAGGGGCCCGTGTTTTTTGCGCGAAGCTATAAATCAGCAAAAAGAAAAGACAGAAAAGCTCGAAAGCAATGCTGTCTTTTCATAGAAATGTAAAATTCACGCGGTCTTTAAATAAATATTTCCATCTGTTGCCATATAATATTCTGTCTTCTTCGTTTGTGCACCTATTGCTGCGTGCAAAACCTGCCGCATCGGAATCTCTTCCCCGTTGTTCAGACGATCGAGTAATCCACTAACCTCCTTCTCTATTTCGGACGTATCAATTTTCTTAAGAAGATTTCCTTTGTAATCTCGGACAAATATGTCAAGGACGCTGAAGCTGCTTAGCATCCGCTTCTCACATTTATCGATATATGAGGACACGTCAGCTTCAACATATTTTAAATAACTTGAATCCGTATTCTGAGAATAATACAATTCCAATAAGCTGCTGAACACATACAGTTGCATCGAAAGCTCCAGGCTTTCTTTGATTTGAAACGCCTTATTGACAGTGGATATTAGCTCTGAATTATCCTTGGTTTTTGCCGCCAAATCAAGGTCGTTCATATAGAATTCGATATCTTTCATCGCGACTTTCTTAGCCTCTTGAATACTGGCTATCGTTGCCGTCCTTTGCGATTCATGCGACATGATAGAATTATAGTTTTGATAGGCGTATTTAACAAAACTTATTTCGGCCATCAGTTCTGCCTTTTTGTCTCCGTACAGGAACTCCAAAATTTTGTCCAAATTCATTCTCATCATCTTGAGCTCGCTATGAATTTGAGCAAGAAAATATTGTCCAGACGCAATGGACATTGCAGTAAAGCAGTTCAAAAACAGCGCTTGGCTAGAAATGTCATGTAAAGAAGCATGTGCAACGATTTTCCCATTCTCTCCTATAATGGGAGTCCCGAATCCGCCGCTACGGTAAGGCATCAAGCGGTTCATCCCCGATAGACCTTCTGGAAATTTTAATATATAAGCGTGAGCCAAGGCTTCGCTTGCAAGCATCGCCGGCATTTGAGAAAACAATGCACTAATCTGCCCTTTTTGGGCCGACGTAAGCTCCAGTTTTGTAAGGCCGGATTTTGTATCCAAGTCAAAATTTTTATCGCACGGTGTCAGTTCAAAGTTAAAATCTTTCTCTAACGTCCGAAAAAGTTCCAGCTGCTCTGACATGCTCATCTACCTCCAGATAAAATAAAAAGTACATCCTACAATAAGAAACGCGCCACCAAAGCGCGTTCTCTTATGGCTACCGCACAGACCTTACACGCCTAGCCGTAGGTGCGATAAAAAAAGAAGCACTTTTTGCCAAAGCATTTCCCATGGCTATAGAAAATCGTGTAGCAACAATATTATACCACACTCTCTGCAATAATAGAATATTTTTCCGGCATTCATTTACATTCTTCAAACTGTCACAGTTTATTGCTTCTCCTGCTGTCCACGCCATATTAAGGCCTCGACAGTATCCTTTTGCAAAACTTTTACAACGCGGAGCGCCTTTCAACGCAAAAATCAGAACACAGATGGAGCATAGCCGCCGCGCAGGGTCACCGGAACCGCTCCGCGCCCCACCAGTGCGGCATCAGCTCCTGCAAACGCACCGTTTTCCCGGTTTCGGCGTCCGCCAGTATTTCAAGGCCGGGGCTGTCCTTATCCAGCTGCATCATGAATTCCCTGCACGCGCCGCAGGGCATTCCCACGCGCCCGTCCCCCATCACGCACACCAGCCGCACAATGCGGCTCTCCCCGTTCGTGATCATATTGGCGATGGCGCTGCGCTCCGCGCACATGCCCAGCGTACAGGCGGTGTCGATGCACACCCCGGTGTAAACATTTCCCGCCGCGGTGAGAATGGCGGCGGCCACGCCGCCGGCCTCGATGAACGGCGAGACCGCGCGGGGGGCCAGCTTCTCCGCGGCTTTGTCATAAAGCTCTTTCCATTGCATGGTATGACCCTCTCTTTTCTTTTTACAGGCCGCCCTTGCGCCGCCTCCCAATATTCCCGCAGGCCGCGGCCGGGCGCGCGGCGCGTCACTGCCCGTTCAGCTCCCGCACAAACGCCTCGGGCTTTGCCGTCAGCTCGGCCCAGGCAGGCACAAAGCCGCATTTCACGGCGTTGCGCACCGATTTGATGTTTGACCACGCGGCGCAGTAAAACGGCACCTTTCCCCGGGCAAGCGTTTCGGCCGCAAGGCGGGACGTCAGCGCGGCGGCAACGCCCCGGCGGCGGTATCCGGGCAGCACGTCCACGCCGATCTGCCACATGCTTTCACAATCCGCCGAACAGCCGGCCAGGCCCACCAGCCTTGCGCCGTCGTACGCGCCCACGGCCAGCACGTCCAATTCCCTCCGTTTTTCGCACAGAGCGTTGCTCCATTCCGGCCGGTACAGGCCCGCGAAGTCCGCAGGCCCCAGCACCTTCAGCGCATACCCGCAATCCCACTGCCGCATGCGGGAAACATCCGGAAGAAAATATTCCGCCATGAAGCATATCCGCATGCCGAAGGGACGCAGCGCGTCCGCCAGCACGTTCATGTTCGGCGTTTCAAAGCAATGCTCGGGCGCATACCGCTCCACGTAGGCCCGCACGGCTGCCTCGGCCTCGGGCGCGACGGAAGCCACCACGTTGCCGCCGTAGGAGACAAGGTCGCAGAAAAAGGGCAGCGACAGATATTTCCGCGCCCCGGCATGGGGCGCGGAACGCACCACCACGCTGTGCTCCCGGCCGAAGTCCTCCGGGCTGCAATTCAGATCAACGGCGGACTGCCGCAGCGCGGCGGCCCATATTTCCTCTTTTGTCATATACGTCATCCCTTCCGGCTCCGGCCGCGCTCCGCCCGCACCGTCCCGCCGCGCGAAAACAGCCTGCCGTTGGCCAGCGCAAGCAATGCTTCGGCCGCGGGGTAGCGGATGATGCCGCTGGTGTTGAGCACCAGGTTTTTAAACGGCAGGTCGCGCACCGTCATCTCGCACACCCGGCGGTTCACCGCCGGGTTGTTGGAAAAATGCATGCCCAGCCGCGCCGCGCACAAAGCCAGCGCGTGCAGCGCGCGCCCCGTGCGGCTGTCCAGCATGTCGCCCAGCACCGTCGTCTGGGTGTATTCGCCGCGGACGGGCTTTTGGTTGCGTGGCAGCGGCCGCGTGTGGACGGCGGCAAACGCCGCGTCCGGGAACGTGTTGTCCGCAAACGAGCCGTACGGCCCCCCGGCGCTGTGGGCGGGCGGCGGCGCCACCGTTTCGCCCCGCGCCGTAAAAG
>OKRT01000500.1_pt1 | contig 18788 bp, 19 predicted proteins | sample 1601111 | NCBI WGS metagenome assembly OKRT01 (sample SAMEA3541572, study PRJEB24748) | human gut metagenome | biome: human gut; feature: human-associated habitat; material: faeces | place: China | collected 2012 | reverse complement strand
ATGAGGCGCCGGAACACGAGCAGAACCTGCCTATGGTGATGGAGATGTTACAGGCAGCAGAAGTCAAAGAGGATGACGAGGACTACGAGTCACCTTTCGGTGTCCATCCATTGGGAGGATGTGCTGGCGGTGTTTGCCGCAGACATGGCGGCGGATGAACAAGGTCAACAGGTGGTGGCGCTGGATGCCGCCCAAGTAAAGCGGCTGCGGGCTGTTCTGGCGGATATGCACAGAGTAAGTCACAGCACGCGCATGGTGGAGCATGAGGAGAAAATCGCAACCACAGACGAGGACGGCAACGAGGTGGCCGAGTGGGTGACTGTGTCGGAAATAATACTTGAGATCGAAGTAACACACAAAACCACTGCGGAGATGGCGGCGGTATATGGCTTCACTCCGCGCCAGAGCGAGCAGCTTGCCTTGCTGGAAGCCCCACAATACGACGCGCTCTGGAGGGAAGTGCTGGGCGGCTATGTCAGCGGCGGCGGGCAGATCATCACGCCGGACAGCGATTGGGTGGGTACCGGCATATTTGCGTGGCCTTTACCGCAGAGCTTTATGATCACCTCAAACTTTGGGTATCGGCAGGACCCGTTCACTGGGGAATGGAGCTACCACAGCGGAACAGACATCGCAGTCCCGCAGGGCACGCCCATCATTGCGGCGGCAGACGGCACAGTGACCATCGCCAACGGTACCGATCCGTGGGGCGGTAGCTATGGATACCATGTGAAGATCGACCACGGCGGCGGAATGGAGACCCTGTACGCCCACTGCTCCGCCATCACCGTTACAGCGGGCCAGCGGGTGCAACAGGGTGAAGTCATCGGTTATGTGGGCAGTACAGGGAACAGTACAGGAAATCATCTGCATTTTGAGGTGTGGATGAATGGGCAGAGGACAGATGCATTGAACTATTTTAAATAGGGCCTCTAGAGAAATTTTTTGTGCAAAAAAGTACGACGGCTGCTTTACTAAAAAGGCAGCCGTCGTTTTTCTCTATTTCTGTCAACAATGATAGAAATGGTTGTACACGTATTTTTAACAATAATAATTCTTCGTTGGCATAGATGGGAGTAATATTGTTAAATTTTGAAAACTACAGATTCTCCATCAGATGGACTTGATTTTTTGATGCAGAACGACAATGACAATAAATCGACAGTGAGCGAAGCAGAATGTTTTTTGTGTGACCATGTGATGGAAAGCTGATGGGGTGCTTGACTGACCGCTGTGATTTTGCTTTCCCACGTAAAGGCTGGGAAAGTGTTGCGAAACTGTAGTAATGCAAGTTGCTGGCGAACGACATCTTGCTGAAGCATGGCGATAGCACGCTCGAAAGAAAGGTTGGTTCGGTTAATCTCCTTATGTCCGCTGCTGCCGGCCCGCTGTACGGCTTCCATATCGTTTTTTCCTGCAAACAGATCGAGATACCACACTTGAGGCTTGCCGGGCATAAACAACTGGATCGCCCGCGCCAACAGCAGCTTTTTATCCGATTCGCCCAATGCGCTGTAATAGGTACAGTTTACTTGATAATAGATGTTTTTGGCCCCGTGAAGATCTTTGACAAGACCCCCACGCTGCTGAAGAAGGCCGATCATTTCTTGAATCCGAGCCTCGGGCAAAAGACCCTTCAAATCCAATAAGGGGATACCGTCATGACAGCCCAGCATATTCACGACGCGAAGGCCCTTTGATTGAATGTCTTCGATCCAGCGCAACAGGTACGCAAAACTTTGGTGCTCGAAAGCATCAAGAAGCAGCCCGGGCAGGAAAAAATCGTAGGTCATACAGCCGGAGGCACACAATGCTTCATGCGTTTTATCTTCATAACTGGAATGAATTTCCGGCAGAAGGTCAAGACAATATTTTTCAGCAATAGAGCGAACACGCTGCAGTATCTGCCACGTTTCCGGCTCGTTCAAAAAATTATATGCACCAGGTTTTTTGGAAGCGTAGGCAAAGGCGTCCAAGCGGATGAGCTGCGCGCCATAATCAGCCAGCCTGTGCAGCGTGTCCTCGTAGAACTCCCACACTAAGGGGGAATCAATATTGAGGTCCATCTGGCCGAGATAACGCCTGTGGGCTTCGAGATAGTCCACAACAGACGCCCGATGTTCGGCCAGCGCGCCAAAGTCGATTTCACTGGGCTTTTCGCCGCGCTGCAGTGCGGCATTGACCAACGACGCGATACGCTCTGCTGCCAGGTACTGGATATGGAGAGCGCGAACCAGTTCCAGCGCATCAATTTCAGGATACTGGACCTCTTGATAAAACGTGTTCCAATAGGGGACTTCTTTGCCGTCCGGCATACGGACCATCAGGATAGGCAGGCCCGGCTTGCGGAAGAACATGTGCTCGATCAGCTTGGGGTCTGGCTGGATGTATCCGTCCGGGGTCATGGTTCCGTGTCCCGCCCAAAAATGATTCCAATTGATAAAAAAGTCTTTGTACCGGGAGTGTTCGCCGTTTTTTAGAAGATCTTGAAATTGCGGTGACAGCACAGAAGCGTGGTTCAGGATCAAGTCAAATTTCAGAGCGATGCCCAAATCGTGCAGTACATTTAAATCTTCCTGACGAGCATAACAGCTGTTCAGTTCATAGTCGATAACTGAAAAACCGCGGTCCAAATCCGTGTTGAAAATGCTGGGTAAAATATAGAATGCCTGAAAGGCTTGCGCAAATTCCGGCCGCTGCAAAAGCGCAGTGATGTCGCTTAAAGTACCGCCAATACTGTCCGGGTAAGCATTTAACATAGGCCCGGCGGAAATCATCAGTTCATTTTTCATAGTTGCACCCCGCAATGTTATTTCATCATACCGCAGAATTCTTCGTAAGACAGCAACTTGCCGCTTTTTGAGAGGATGAGCTTCGCCTTGTGGGCCTGTGCGGTCAAAAGAGCCTGCTCGATTTCCAGCACCATGGTGGTAAAAGGGCTGTCGGTTTTTCCATCGCGGTTGCGCTGCCTGCGGTGGGCCAGAGTCTCTTGCGGCGTACTGTTCAGCAAAATGGGCAGGTCTACCCCACTTAAGAAGTCGCTGTTGCTGTGTGTCCACTCGATAATCAAAACCGATACATTACTGAAATCGACAAGGTCATACCACAGCTGCGCCTCTTCACGTCCCATGCGCTTCAGCATGATGGCCTGTGCGCCGTTTTGGAACTGCGCGATGATATCAGTGACGCGGGAAAAATCGATTTCGTTGGGCGTGCCCAGATATCCTTTTAATCCGTTTCGCCCCGTGGCCTGATAAATCGAGAGCCACGGGTGCGTTTCGCACAGGCGGGGGTCGGCGTCTTGATCACGCAGCATCAATTCGTGTAGGATGCCGCCGATTTCGGCGGTGTACACGCCGTGGGCGAAAAGGCCTTTGATGCCGCTGTCCCGGAACACACGCATCCGTTCCGCATCGTTGTGTTTGGGGATGCGATAGGGGTAATTATCGCCCGAGAGAATATAACACGGTACATCCAGCTGCCGCAGATACCAGCCCAAAAGAGAAGCCGTTTCCGATTTGCCGACGCCCGATCCGCCGCAAACACCAATGACACAACGGGGGCATTTCTTTTGCTCCAGTATCTTGGCCAGCAAAGCAATGAGTGGCGGAGTCAATGTATTCGCCTTCTGGATGTGCCCTTCGTCGATCACAATTTTATCTCCTGGCATATCGCCATGGGGGATCTCTTGCGGTACATGCTGCGGAACAAGCGACGCTTTCTGTACCAGCAACGTATTCAGACGGCTTGACAATGTGTGTTCCATGTTCATTCTCCTCTTTGATTGTGGTTGGGATTAAAAAATAGCGCAGAATTGGCGTTTGACTTCCAAACAGAGCTATGCAATAATAACGGATAGAACAAGACGGGAGGGAAAAGACGAATGGCAACCTTGAAAGATGTGGCACAGCTGGCGGGTGTAACGGTAACGACGATTTCCCGTATGCTGAACAACCGCGCTAATGTTAGTCCTAAAACACGGGCGAAAATCGAACAGGCAATGCAGGAGTTGGATTACCAGCCCAATGAGATCGCTCAATCCCTGATCAAGCAAAAAAGTAATATCATCGGCCTAATCGTTCCTTCCGCGCGCAACTTTTTTTTCAGCATGGTGATCGACCATGTGGAGCGGTATGCCAGCCTCAATGGCTACAAGCTGCTGCTTTGTATTTCCGATTTGGAACTGCGCAAAGAGAAAGAGTATTTTAATATGCTGAAGGGCAACAAAGTGGCGGGCGTGATCCTGGCCAGCCATACGCAGAACCTTGAAAAGCATATTTCTTTGACGCAGCCGTTGGTCACCATTGACCGAACGGTCTCGGAAGAGATCCCCTCTGTCTGCGCAGACAACTATAACGGCGGGCGTCTGGCCGCCCGGCATCTTTTGGAGAAGGGGTGCAGAAGCCTTGCGTATATCAGCGGCAGCGCCAATATCAAGATGGATGCCAATAAGCGTTATATCGGCTTTGGCGATGTGTGCCGGGAGCAAGGTGTAAAAGGGCCTGTGATGGTGGATGCCAGCGAACAGCAGTTCATCACGATGAAATATCAAAACCTGATCCATGAACTGTTTCAGCAGCACCCGGATGTGGATGGCATATTTGCTTCCAACGACATCATCGCCGCGCAGATCCTGCAGTATTGCGCCGGGGCAGGCATCCGCGTGCCGGAGAAACTGAAAGTGATTGGCTATGACGACATTGATCTGGCCTCTCTTTGCACTCCACAGCTGACGACCATCCGCCAGCCGGTGGAAGCGATCTGCAAGTGCGCGGTGGAACAAGTAGTGCGTGCGGCAAAAGGGGAAACAGTGCCCGATAACGTGACATTTCCTGTGGAACTGGTCGTGCGCGAAACGACCTAACTACTCCTACTTATAAGGCTAATAGATAATTTCAAAAATGTCAATCGATTAACATAAAAATGTGCTTATGAATTTTAGAAGCTATTTATAGAGATTTTGCACAAAGAAAACTTTATGGTTCATAGCGCTTGAAATGCCGGTGTTTTAAATTTTCTTCCAGATTTTATGGTGTTTAAACAAGCTGATTTCAGTTTTTTGGCATGGAAATCGCAATATATGTGAAAAATGCACAAAAATGAGAAGAGAAATTCTATTGCTAAAAAATGTTAATCGATTGACATTTTTGCTTTAATCAATTATGCTTTTGTTAGAGCTTGATGGAGCAGGGGCAGTAAAAGCAGCAAAACAACAGATGCAAAGAAAGGGTTTGAAGCCATGGAGAGAATAAAGCGCGTTCAGAGAAAGAAAAAAACAGGCGGGCAGACCTGGCGGCTGCTGCTGATTGCGGCTCCTGGTATTCTCTACCTGTTGATCAACAACTATATTCCCATGTTGGGCGTTTTTCTCGCTTTTAAGGACTTCAACTATATGAAAGGCGTCTTCGGCAGCGACTGGTGCGGCTTCAAAAACTTTGAGTTTTTGTTTAAGACAAAGGACGCGTTTATCATGACGCGCAACACACTTGTGTACAATGCGGTCTTTATAGTAATCGGCACCGTCTTCGCCATTTTCGTGGCTATTCTGCTCAGCGAATTGGGCGAGCGCCTGCGCACCAAGTTCTTTCAAGCCTCCCTGCTGCTGCCCAACCTCCTGTCGTGGGTTATTATTGGCATCGTGGGCTATGCCTTTTTGAACGCGGACAATGGCTTTTTGGATAAAACGGTTTTGCCTGCGCTGGGATTAGACCCGGTGGCCTGGTATTCCACGCCGAAATACTGGCCCTTTATTTTGCTGCTGGTGTTCCTGTGGAAGAACACCGGCTACACATCCATCATCTATATGGCGGGTATCGCGGGCATCAACAAGGAAATTTACGAATCAGCCCAGCTGGATGGCGCGGGTAAACTGAAGCAGATATGGTACATCACACTGCCCATGCTGAAGCCGACTGTGATCATCACCACGCTGATGATGGTGGGACGTATTTTCTATTCCGACTTCGGCCTGTTCTACCAGGTGCCCCAAAACTCGGGCGTATTGTTCCCCGTGACACAGACGATTGATACTTACGTATACCGTGCGCTGATGACTTCCAACAATGTGGGTATGGCGGCGGCTGCCGCGCTGTTCCAGTCTGTGGTGGGGTTCCTCCTGGTGCTGGGGGCCAACACATTGGTGCGCAGGCTTGATTCCGACAATGCATTGTTTTGAGAGGGGGAAGGAAATGATAGAACAGAAAAGAGCTGTCCGTGTGTCGACGGCCATTACTTTGGTGCTGGTGATCGTTACGCTGATTCCTATCCTGCTGCTGGTGCTGGCCTCTTTTACCGACGAAAAAGAGATTCTGTCCAGTGGGTATACCTTGTTCCCGGAAAACTGGAGCCTCGATTCCTACATCTATATGATCAAACAGGGCAGCACCATCTTCCGCGCCTACGGTATTTCCATCTTGGTCACGGTCATCGGCACGGTTGCCAGTGTTTTCATCACTGCGATGCTGGCATACCCCATGTCCCGCAAAAGTTTCAAGTACCGCAATGCTCTGGCCTTCTTTGTGTTTTTTACCATGCTATTCAACGGTGGCGTCGTGGCTTCCTATATCATGTGGGCGCGCTTCTTCCATATCAAAGATACGCTCTTGGCCCTGATTCTGCCCAATTATCTGGTGACGGCGTTCAACGTGATTTTGGTGCGCAACTATTATCAGAACAATATTCCGGATTCATTGATCGAGTCGGCCCAGTTGGACGGCGCGGGCGAGGGCACCATTTTCTTTAAGATCATGCTACCTCTGGCGGTTCCTACCGTGGCGACCATCAGCCTGTTTACAGGCCTTACCTATTGGAACGACTGGATTAACGGCCTCTATTTCATTAATGATACCAAACTGTTTGGTATCCAGAACTTTTTGATCCGCATCATGAATAACATTCAGGCGTTGAAAAGCACTGCCGCTACCAGTGGTGTAGCGATTACGGTGGAACTACCCAGTTCCTCGGTACGCATGGCGCTGGCTGTCATTGGCATACTGCCGATTTTGGTGATTTTTCCGTTTGTTCAAAAATATTTGATTCGGGGCGTCGTAGTGGGCGCGGTAAAAGGTTGATCCGTACCCTTTGGGTGCGTGAATACAGTATCACACAACAAGAAAAGAGGAGAAAAGATGAAAATGAAGAAACTGATCGCGTTACTTCTATGCCTTGTCGTGGCTCTGACGGCCTGCGGCGGTACGGGCAGCAGCACTGCCGGCAGCACACCGGCAGCTGACGCTTCTTCCGGCAGCGCGCCGGCTGCCCCTTCCGGCGAAGTGGAGGAAATTGTTTTCGCCACGTGGACGATCAACTCGCCTCCGTCTGAGGAAGGCCTCCAAGCGGTAGAGGATGCCATCAACGAGATAACTGTGGACAAAATTGGCGTAAAAGTAGACTATCAGGTGTATCCAGTTGCTGAATATTTTAACAAGGTGTCAATGGAACTGCAGAGCGGCGGCCAGATCGACGCATTTTGCGCGTTTCAGAATTTTCAGACGATTCTGTCCAGCGATATGTGCTATGATATCACGGATCTGGTGGACGCCAACTGTCCCGATGTGAAAGAGCTGATCCCAGAGGACTGGTGGGACTGCGTTTCTTTGGACGGGCGCATCTATGCGCTGCCCGCATGGCTGCCCAGTGCGTTGTACATCAACTTGACATGGCGCAGTGACATCGCCGAGGAATTGGAAATCAGCCTGGATGACGTCAATTCCGTGGAGGACCTGACTGAAGTATTTGCCAAAGTGAAAGCTTCCTACCCGGAGATGTATCCTTTGATCGGTGGCAATGCTGGATTCGGTGGTTGGACGGGCATGACCTATGCTATTCCAGGCGTGGACAGCATGGGAGATAGCCCTCTGATGCCCGCGGGTGTTTTGATGGGCGACAGCGACACGGTCGTGAACCTGTTTGAGACAGAGGAATATGCCGAACAGATGGCGCTTGTGCGCGATTGGTACCAAAAAGGCTATATTATGCAGGATCTTGTTACCTACACGGGCACCAACATTGATTTGCTGGCCGCCGGCAATGGGTTCGCCAACATCACGGGACAGGGCGGCCATCCGGACTACGTAGCCACCAATGCCTCCAATCAAACAGGTCAGCCCTTGGAAGGTAAGGCTCTTGGGAATGCGGTAATCAATACCAATAACGTAACCAATCAGCCTTTCTGCGTAGCTTCCACGAGCAAGCACCCGGAGGCGGCGCTGAAATTTCTGAACCTGACATATTGTGATGCGGACATTGCCAATCTGATTCAATGGGGCATCAAGGATCGCGACTATGTGGTGAACGAGGACGGTACGGTGCAGCCGCCCGAAGGGTTTGACTCCGCTTCCGTTCCCTATCCCGGCGGCTATATGAACTATGGCAATATGTATAGCGGCCTGGAATATCCGGCGGTGGGTACCTCTCAGGAAAGCGTCGAGTTCGGTGTGGACAACAACTACAATGCCAAACATTCCCATTCCTTCGGCTTCGTGTTCGACCCCAGCAATGTTACGGCACAGTATGCGGCGGTCAACAATGTAATTATGCAGTATTATTGCGGCCTTGACTGCGGCAGCGTGGATCCGGAGACGGCCATTCCTGAATTCAATCAGGCGTTGAAGGATGCGGGCATTGACGAAATTATTGCCGAAAAGCAGGCTCAATATGATGCATGGAAGGCTGCCCAATAAACAGGCACTGCACAAAATGACCAAGGGAAAAACAGCCCCGGCAATGCCGGGGCTGTTTTCCAAGGGACTACTCTTACTCGCTGTAATGGGAGAAATCACATGCAATAAGGATATCAGCACAGGCCTGCTGGATAGAGGGGAGAGCTATGAAGAACAAAGAAGTCATTGAAAAGATTTTGCACTATCACCCGTCCATGGCGGGATACGAGGGCTGTGACGGCTACAAAAGCGGGAACCCCGGCGCAGAGTGCACCGGCGTCGTATGCGCCCTGGTGCCCACGGTAGAGGTGATCCGCAAGGCGGCGGCCCTGGGGGCGAACCTCATCATCACCCACGAGCCGATCTACTACATGACGCCGGATTTTCCCCAGTGGCGAGGCCCCTTTGAAAACCGGGTATACGAGGAAAAACGGGCGATTTTGCAGGAAAAGGGAATTACCGTCTGGCGCGATCACGATCATATCCATGTCCATCAGCCGGACGGTATCTTCACGGGCGTGCTGAAATATCTGGGCTGGGAAGATTATTACCGCCCGGACACCGCCGGAATTCCTATGTTCTACCTGTGCCATTTGCCGGAGACCACCGTAGGTGAGCTGCGCCAATATCTGATGGAAAAACTGCATCTGAATGGCCTGCGGTATATTGGCGACCCCGGCGCGAAGGTGAGCCGTGTAGGCCTGTGCGCCCATTTGTATCCGGGCGGCTTTTGCCCCCAGCAGGGCGGTGACAGTGAGGTCTACGCCGATTACGCCACCTTGCTGATAGGCGAGATGGAAAAAGAAAATGGCATCGAAGTGCTGATCCCCGGTGAGATTATCGAGTGGGACATCCTTTCTTATATCCGCGACGCCGTGGCTATGGGGAAAAACAAAGCCTGCATGAACATCGGCCATTTTAATCTGGAAGAACTGGGCATGCGTTATATGGCCGATTGGCTGCCAGGGCTGTTGGACGGCACGCTGCCCGTGACCTATGTGCCAACCGGCGATATCTTCCAGTACGAATAAAAGGGGAGGCAACGCGGATGGAAGCATGGGAGCAGCAATATAAGGCGATTTTGGAGGAGATGGAAAAGCATCCGGTGCTGCACGATCTCGAAAATGACGAGCTCCAACCGATGATATGGTATAAAAAATGGCTGGTGGGCTGTGCGTGCGGCGGGGATTACCCGTATTGTATGTATGTGAAAAAAGGCCGCTCCGACAAGCTGCTGGTGTTCATGATTGGCGGTGGCTTATCCATCAACGAGGAAACGGCACGCGGCCCCGGCACACTGAAAAGGATTTTGCAGGGAAAGGTTGGCTTTTACACCGACGAGGTGCAGCCCGGAAATGAGCGTTGGTTTTTTCGCCTCCCGGAAAACAAGGGCATCCTCACACTCGAAGAAAACAACTGCTTTGCGGATTGGAACATCGCAATGGTGAACTATGGCACAGGAGATTTTCATATCGGCCAACGCGATTTCTCCTACACCGATGAAAACGGCAACCCGCAGGTGCTGCACCATCGGGGATATGCCAACTTCAAAGCGTGTCTTGCCCATATCACGAGGTGGTTCCCAAACCCGGAGAAGCTTTTGATTGCCGGCGAGAGCGCCGGAGCCTTTGCGGTGCCGGCCATTGCCGGGGACGTCATTGCAGCCTTTCCGAAATGCACGGATGTCACCGTTTGCTCCGACAGCGCACTTATGCTGTCAGACCGTTGGCCGCAGATTGTCCGCGAAACATGGAACGCACCGCAGCACATTGCCGAGGGCGTGCAGACGGATAACATTCTGGTGGATTTTTTTCGGCAGCTGGTCGGACAGATCGGGGAACGGGCGCGCTACCTCTTCCTCTGTGGCGTGGGAGACACGGCACTAACGACCTTCCAGAATTATTTTGACATAGGTATATTGGCCTATACGCCGGAGGGTGCCGCGCATATGGGGAAGGCTTTGACCCGTCAGGTAGAGCAGCTGCAGGCGCTGGGTGTACCCTTTCACTTCTACATCCATGATTTTAAGCAGCCGGATGGCCTTACGCAGCATATGACTCTGGCGGCCAGCACGTTCCTCGAAGGCCAGGTATCAGGAATCTCTCCCATGCAGTGGCTGGACGATGCAGTAAATGGTAAGACTTACAACGTGGGGATGGATCTTTTGCCGCGCTGACAGGCGTCGGCCGGGACGGGTAGATAAAATAAAATAATTTTGTAAAAAGGAGAAATGATGTATGGCTGATATTTCCATGAGCTTTTTCTCACAGGCAATGGGCCGCCATGTGACGGTGAAAGTGATTCTTCCTTTTGATACAGCGGTGCTGTTCGGTTTCAAAGAACCCTACAAAACCCTCTACTTTTTGCCAGGCTACAGTGCCAATGCCCAAAGCATTTTGTCCAGCACGATTCTGGCAGAGCGCGCAGCTGCCAAGGGCTTCGCGGTAATCATTCCCGACGGAGAAAATTCCTTCTACACAAACCAGGAGGATATCCGCGCGCTTTACGAAACGTTCGTCAGCGAGGAACTGGTGGCGGTCACCCGCAAGCTGTTTCCCCTGTCGGACAAGCGGGAGGACACCTACATCGGCGGTATTTCCATGGGCGGGTTTGGCAGTTTGATGCTGGGGAGCCGCCACATGGATACTTTCAGCAAAATTCTGGCCCTGTCCCCGGCCACGAATCCCTACAGGAACAATCTGCTGGAGGGCGGTTTTACAAGAGTACAGCTCGACAGGTACTTCAAAAGTGAGGAATATTACCTGGCCAACTATCACCCTGCCAACAATCTGAAAAAGGCCCGGGAGGAAGAAAAGGCCCTGCCGGATATCTTCCTGTGTTGTGGCGAGCAGGATCCACTCACCTACGAGATGGACTGCGAATTCGTCAAGGAGATGGAGCGGGCTGGTATACCAGTGACCGCACAGTGGGGCGAGGGTGTTCACGACCCCTTATATTGGAATACGCTGTTGCCTGCGGCTATCGATTTCATGCTGAAGGAGTGACTGCCTGTCCTGCGCAGCCGGGGCCTTTGTGCCCTGGCTGCCAGGCATGGGCCGTGAAACAGGAGAGAGACCATGAAAAAACTTGGCTTTGGGCTGATGCGTCTGCCTCTGATGGACGCGGACGACCCTAAAAAGATCGATCGGGAAGCCGTCTGCCGTATGGTGGATTTGTTTATGGAACAGGGATTTGGCTATTTCGATACCGCCTACCCTTATCATGAGGGGCTGAGTGAAACTGTTTTCCAGGAAGCGGTGGCCAAACGCTATCCGCGCAATGCCTATACCATCACGGACAAGCTGCCGCTGTATCTACTGCGAAAAGAAGAAGAAATGGAACAGATCTTCCAGCAGCAACTGAACCGGCTGGGCCTTGATTTTATCGATTATTACTGGCTGCATAATGTGGGAACGGCCAGCTACGCCGTGGCCCAAAGGCTGGGCGCTTTTGAATTCGTGCGTAAAAAGAAAGAGCAAGGGAAGGTAGGACATATCGGATTTTCTTTCCACGACCGGGCCGACCTGCTGGACCGGGTGCTGATGGAGCATCCAGAGATGGAGTTTGTTCAGTTACAACTGAATTATCTGGATTGGGAGGATACCAATGTCCAGGCACGCCTTTGCTATGAGGCGGCGATCCGCCATGGTAAGCAGGTCATGGTGATGGAGCCGGTGAAAGGTGGGACACTGGCATCGCTGCCGCCCCAGGCCAAGGAGTTGTTGGAACAGTATCGCCCTGGCTTGTCTCCGGCAGGATGGGCCCTTTTGTTCGCCGCAAGCCGAAAAGAGGTGGCGATGGTGCTTTCGGGGATGAGCGACCGGCAGCAGATGGAGGAAAATCTGTTGGTGATGGAAAACCAGCCGCCACTGACGGCCAGGGAGGAACAAACACTGCTGCAGGTGGCCGAGATTCTGCGGGAAAAGATTGCTATCCCCTGTACGGCGTGTCGCTATTGTGTGGCTGGATGTCCCAAGCATATTGCGATTCCGGACTATTTTTCTTTGTACAACAGTCTGCGCCGCTTCGGACCGGAGCAATGGGGCAATGTGAGTGCTTATTATAACAACCTCACACAGACCCACGGCGGAGCCTCGGACTGCGTGGGCTGTGGCGCTTGCGAGGCGCACTGTCCCCAGCATCTGCCCATCCGGGAACATCTGCACCAAGTGGCCGTGGCACTGGAGAGGGACGAGAATTGAATTTTTTGAAAAAGAACAGGGAGGGTCCGGCATGAAAAATGGACTAATCACCCGAGCGGATGATTTTGGCTCGGGCCTGGCGGCCAACGAAGCCATTCTTGCGGCGCTGGCCGCAGGCCATTTGATCCGTAATGTGTCCTGCATGGCCGTGGGAACCACCATCGAACAAGGCGCCCCGGAATTGGCACAGCTGTGCGGGAGCGTTGACGTGGGCCTCCATTTTACATTGAATTCTGAATGGGACGCCGTCAAATGGACGCCCTGTGCACCGAAAGAGAAAATAGGCTCTCTGCTGGACGCCCATGGGCAGTTTTATCAGACGAGGCAGGGATTGGCACAGGCGGGCACAGACATGGAGGAGATCCTGCTGGAACTGAATGCTCAGCTGGACAGACTGACGGCCCTGGGGCTGCCTGTCAGCTATGTGGACGCGCATATGGCTCCCGATGCGGCCATTCCGGGCCTTTCCGATGAAATGCGTTCCTGGGCCGCCGGCAAGGGGCTTTTGTATGTGCGGGATTACTATAACTTCCCGCCGGCGGATATGCCGGCCTTTGGCCCCACCGAAGAGGTCTATCAGAAAAACGTGGAGCGCTGGCTGGACAGCTTTGCCGAGGGCGCCCAGTACCTGTATTTTCAGCATCCCGCTAGGCTGAGCGACGAGACCATGGCTTTTTCCAACATGGATTTCAAGCCGGGCATCGTGGCCTGGGAAAGGGAACTGGAATACCGTTCAGCAATCTCGCCTGCTTGGCGCGGCCGGCTGCGAGACAGGGACATTGTTCTGCTGCGCTACCGGGACGCCCGGCCGCCGGAACATGAAATTAGCCGTACAGGCACGAATTTTTAGGAGGGGAATATGGAACACCGTATTTTTTCACTGGACGCCCACACCTGGAGGATCGAGGAATACGATGAGACAACCAGTGTATATATGTATCTGCTGGAGGGCGAACGAGAGGCCGCGCTGATCGATACAGGGGTCGGGATGATCGATCTGAAAAAGATCGTCCAGTCATTGACCGCACTGCCTCTGCTGGTGCTCAACACCCATGGCCACTTCGACCACACGGGCGGGAACACGTCATTCGACCGCGTTTATCTCCACGAGGCTGATAAAGAGGCTTACCGCGTACATTACAAGATGCAGGAGCAATTTCCCCAATACACCTTCCGCACACCGAAGGGCGATATCCTATCCATGCGTGATGGCGACAGTTTCGATCTGGGCGGCCGCACCTTGGAAGTGATCCATACGCCGGGGCACACGATAGGCTCCGTCTGTGTGCTGGATCGGGAACGTCGCTGGCTGTTCACCGGCGACACCTGCTGCAAGGCGGACGTGCTGCTGAACCTGGACTATTGCACCACGGTGGAAGAATATCTGGGAACCATCCGTAAGCTACAGGTTCTGCAGCAGCAATATGACGTCACCTGGCCCGCCCATTACGCGGTGCCGGTGGAACCGTCTGTGCTGGATCAGTTTTTAGAAGCAGGGCAGATGCTTTGCGAAGGCAAGGCAAGGGGAGAACGGATCGACACAGCTTTGGGTCCATGCGAACGCCTCCCCTTTCAAGACATTGGTATTGTGTACCTGCCAGAAAGAGTCAAAGCTAATCGAGTATTGATAGGAGGCATTGCAGATGTCATAAGAAAAATTTAGTAATTACGCTTATGGCTGGTCCGTAGCTATTATAGTGCAGTCATCTGCGAACAGATCAAATAAATTAAGGACAATGGTTTCCATGATATGGTGAAACCCGCTTTAGTGGATAATTTGATAGCTACTGGTCTTTCTGGCATCGATTGCAGAGTCGTTTTTTGGAATCAACCGCAATGTTGTTGCGCGGCAAATTAACAAGAGAAGTGATAATAGACAGATGGAGAAGCTGTTTATTATAGTGATATTTGTCATCATTGGAATCAGTTACTATAACACGCGGACATCTATGAAATAGGATTTGAGCATAATTTATGCTCTACATACGTTAAGGCAGCCAATGCACAGTTTGTGCGTGGCTGCCTTTTTTATTAACATGTTCCATAGCCAACGGTAAATATGGCAGTATATTGGGCACGTGCTCCTCCAATCAAACTGAAATTTTAAATTTTAGTTTGATTGGAGGAAGAGGCGATGGCGTATAACCATCGGAGCGCTGAAAAAACGTGGGTCAAGTGGAAAGAACAGGAAGAAAAACAACTGCGGGAATTGGATGTGGACGAGGACACTATCCAGCGCCTGCATACATACGATTGGCAGCAGTTTAAAGCGGATCGCAACTTTTATGAAAAGCTGTCGGAGAATAGCCAAGTAATCGAATGGACGCCGCAGATGAATGATAGAGAACTGGAAAACGCAGACAACTTACAGTACAGGTCTGTAACCATAATTTTTTGCTGGCTGACGCGGAGCATCGCCTGCAGGGAATACGACCGCTGTTAAAAGAACACCATATTCTTGTCGTGGATGAGGCGCATAAGCTGCCGGAAGCGGCTCGGCAGATGTACAGCCGCAGTGTATCGCAGGAAAAACTGCGCACATTTTGCCGATTGCTGCAAAGAGAACATTTGACACGGGAAGCCAGTCGGTTGGCTGAATCACAGGAAGCGCTTTCTGCAACTTTGGAACGGGATGACCGGCTGGAGGAAGAAGCAAGGGTCACATTTGTCCTCACACCGCCTCGCGCCCGCGCACTGGAATTTGCCGTCACATGTCTGCGGCAGCTTGCCGCACATTTGACGCATTGCCTTTCCGAATGGATGGTGAGGCAGCTAAAGGATATGGCGGATACGCTGGAGATGTTCCAGAGCGAGGATCCTTGCTGTGTTCTCTATGTGCAGTATGACAAGACGGGGGCGCCCACGCTATGCGCGGTCAGCCGGGAAGTGCCTGCGCAGCTGGAACGAGCGTTGTGGGCTTTGGGGAAAGCTGCGATCCTCACTTCCGGCACCTTGGCTTCCGGCAATAGTTTTACGCGGATTAAGCAGATGCTGGGGCTGGAAAGAAATATTCGAACCAGTTCCTTTGAAGCATTGTCACCATTCAACTACAAACAAAATTGTCTTCTGTACATTCCCAGAGATATGCCCCCTCCCAGCAACACGAAAAGTGTGGATATACTCGCGCAGCGAATTGAAGAACTGACGGAAGCCACATATGGTCATGCGCTGGTGCTGTTCACATCCTATCGCTTGATGGGCGAAGTACACGCAATGCTGCAGAACCGCCTGCCGTTTCCCCTGCTGGAGGCGTGGCGCAATGGGCAGCAGATTATCCGTCTGTTCAAGAGCCTGCCCAATGCCGTGTTGTTCGCAGCTGGCCCGTGCTGGGAGGGGATAGATTTTCCGGGAGATATGGTGTCGCTGTTGGTGATTGCACGCTTGCCGTTCCCTGTGCCGGACCCCCTCAGTGAGGCAGAGCAGAAGCAATATCCCAGCCTGCATGACTATATCCAGACCGTGGTACTGCCAGATATGCAGCGTAAACTGCGACAGGGATTTGGACGGGCGATCCGAACAGAAACGGATACTTGTGTGGTGGCGATTTTGGACCAGCGCGCAGAAGAAGGGCAGCGATACCGTAATGCTGTGCTGGAGGCGCTGCCTAAGTGCCGGATAACGGACAATATGGAACAGGTGGCCCAATTTATTCAGGAACATAAAGAGCCTGAATATTTTGTGTGAAGTATCGTGGAAATACCTGCGCCTTACATTATTATATATAGGAGAGAGAACCGCATGAATCAGAAATACTTAATGGGTATGGCTGCGGAAGACGTTCAGACCATTGTGTTTGCAGCTACTGCGCCCAATGTGGCCGCGTTTATCCAGCAGAATAAGGCCGCGCCGGAACTGACTGTCTGTACGTTGGATTACAAAATGTTTTTGACGGCGCGCATGGGCCGAATCGATGCCTGCTCGGACCGCGCTTTTTTAGTAAATGAACTGCTGCCTGTCCTTGTGCCAATGCAGACGGGTTTGGTACAGGACGTGCCATTGGCTACTGTGCCGCGCGAGAGTGTACAGAATGATAGCTGCCCAGCCCCGGATTGGAATTATTTGCATTGGTTCGGATACAGCAATGAAAAACATCAAAAGATCATGGATGGCAGCGCATTGCTTGAATATGACCTGGGTGGTGAAAATATCCCGATGGAATTGCGGATCGGCCAATATCAGGAGGGAGGCGGGCTCGCCATTGAGCTGGTGTCATGGGCAGGGCGGGAGCCGGAGGATTGGGAAGCGCTTACTACAAACTTGTGTGTGCCGTGCGAAAGGGATCATGCTTTTGTAAATATAAACAATCCGGATGGGAAGGTGGTTTGTCAGTGGATAGAGAAAAACGATTTAGGCAAAGCGACAGGCAGACAACAGCAAAGCGGATTTTGCACTTACCCTGAGTATCACTTCGACGCCAAACGCTTGAAGGAACTGGATCGGGCGGGGTATGAAAAGTATCTTACTTCACTTCAGCAGCGGGGGAGAAAAAGTAAATCTGCGGGGAGACACGGAAGATGAGCGATGAATTAAAACTATGGGCATACGCCCGCAGCAGCTCTCCCCGTCCGGGGGGATTGATTCGTCAAATGGAACGACTACTTGCTGATGCAGGGCAGAACGGGTGGCAAATTGTTGGAGCATCGCAGGATATGAGCACAGGAAAAATGTTAACACGGATGGGACTGCGCGAAGCACAAAGAGCAATTCGGATGAAGCAAGCAAATGGCATCCTCGTAGAGAGTGTCGGGAAAATAAGCCATGAATACTACACAGCGCTGCGTGTCCTTGAATTTTTGCAGGATCACAGCGCTGTTTTGATTTGCACGCAGACTGACATCAGCTACGAACTACATATCAAAGGATTATCTCAGACGCTGTGGCAACGAGCGGCACAAAAAGGATTGGGACTGCCATGGCAGATAGGAGGTGACAGTTTTGCCCAAAGCAATTGAACAACCGGAAATGATTGAACGGGAGTATGGCCAATATCGTGCTAAAATTTATTTTGCAAAGGACAATATACCGGACGCAGATGACAAGATATTGGATACTATCATGCAGAGCTATCGGCAGAGAATAGCGAGGGAAAGCTAAGAAGTATGCCAGACCATAAAGCAACGGTATAAAGAAATGAAGCCGTGAGATAAATCAATTCCAGATAAGATGGTAGGATGCTGTATTTTGTGAGTAGTTTTTGCAAATTACTGCATCCGGTATAGTTCTTACAATGTTGCGCTTGTATCAATTTCCAAAGCAGCGCAAAGGAACAGGAAAGATAGCGTTTATCGGTGGAAAAAGGATTTCTCTTGTAGTAAAATGGATTTAGTCGGAAAGGGTGAATTCCAATGGAGAACAATCAGTTGCAGCTTTTTGAAAACAAAGAAATCCGTACAGCATGGGACGGGGAACGAGAAGAATGGTACTTTTCTGTCGTTGATGTTGTTGCTGTCTTAACCAATCAGAATACACAACGTGGGGCGAGTAATTACTGGGCGAAGCTGAAGCAGCGCCTAAAAATGGAAGGGGCGGATCAACTGCTGACAAATTGTCAGCAGTTGAAAATGACTGCTACCGATGGAAAAAAGCGGTTAACCGATGTCGCCACAACAGAACAGCTTTTACGAATCATTCAGTCTATCCCTTCGCCCAAAGCAGAACCGTTTAAGTTATGGCTTGCAGAGGTAGGTCGGGAACGCATAGAAGAAACCATAGATCCCGAACTGACCATAGACCGTGCCCTTGACACATATTTGAAAAAAGGCTATTCCCGCGAGTGGATTAACCAGCGTCTGCAGGCAATCCAGGTGCGCAAGGAACTCACTGATGAGTGGCAGGACAGAGGTGTACAAAAAGGGGTTGAATTTGCGATACTGTGCCCTTCCCGGTTTCGTGGACAGTAAAAATGAAGAAAAAACAGAAAGAAACG
>OKRT01000496.1_pt1 | contig 18876 bp, 14 predicted proteins | sample 1601111 | NCBI WGS metagenome assembly OKRT01 (sample SAMEA3541572, study PRJEB24748) | human gut metagenome | biome: human gut; feature: human-associated habitat; material: faeces | place: China | collected 2012 | reverse complement strand
CGAGCACGACGAATATTTTTGCTGAGTTCAGGAATATAATCAGCTTCGGCGTGCCAGTCCGCCAGGCGGTGAAATCCTGCACGATAAATCCCGCCCGCGCGATAGGCGTCGACGATGTGACGGGCAGTATAGCAGTCGGCAAGCGCGCCGATTTCACTGTTCTTTCGTCCGATTTGAAAGAGCTCGAGTGCGTCTATATAAAGGGAAAAAGGATATAAAAAAGTATGCAAATCGCCGCTTGTGTGGTATAATATAGTATCTTAGACTCAAAGCTCGGAGGCTGAACATGAACTTTCTTGTTATTGACGGCAACAGCATATTGAACCGTGCGTTTTACGGCATAAAGGTGCTCACGACGAAGGACGGCAGATTCACCAACGCTATCTACGGCTTTATGAATATTTTTCTGCGCCTCAAAGACGAGTGCCAGCCGCAGGCGGTGGCGGTCGCTTTTGATGTCAAACAGCCGACTTTCCGCCATGAGATGTACGGCGGCTACAAAGCGACAAGAAAGGGTATGCCCGATGAGCTCGCGCAGCAGATGCCCGTGCTTAAGGAGCTGCTTGAGGCGATGGGCGTGCCGATAGTCGAGAAGCCCGGATATGAGGCGGACGATATTCTCGGCACTCTCGCGCGCCACAGCGGCGACGCCGTCTGCACAATAGCCACGGGCGACAGAGACAGCCTGCAATTAGTCTCCGACAGCGTCAATGTTCTGCTCGCCGCGACGAAGATGGGCAGACCCGTGACCGACAGATACACGCCCGAGGCAGTGCGCGAAAAATACGGCGTTGAGCCAATAAAGCTCATTGACATAAAAGCCCTCATGGGCGACAGCTCGGACAATATCCCCGGCGTTGCGGGAATCGGCGAAAAGACCGCCGGCGATTTAATAGCCCGCTTCGGCTCGATAGAATATATCTACGACAATATCGACACAATAGACATCAAACCCGGCGTGCGGGACAAGCTGAAAAAAGACAAGGACATGGCGTTCCTGAGCAAAAAGCTCGGCACGATAAACTGCGATATCCCGATCGACAATAACCCGCAGAGCTATATTCTCAGAGCGCCCGACAATTTCAAGGTCACGAGAATGCTCGCGGATCTCGAGATGTTCAAGCTAATCGACCGCCTCGGACTCGAGATATCAAACACAGCCTCTGAGCCGCAAAAAGAGGAGAAGCCCGTCCCGGTCTGCGCCGAGGATGATTTCGGCCAGCTGATGACGCGCCTTAAATCTGACGGCGAGAGCTATTTTCTCTGGGACGGCGAAAAGTGCCGTTTCGATCTCGGAGACAAAGTGCTCGTGTGCGACTGCGAAAACGAGAATTTTTATCCGTTTTTTATAAAGCTGCTCGAAGATAAAAATATAAAAAAATACACGGCGGACATAAAGTCGCTCTATTCATTCGCGCAGGGCTGTTCGGCTCAGTGCAGGAATATGTGCGGCGATTTGGAGCTTGAGGGCTATGTTCTCAATCCCTCCGCCTCGTCCTATGACGCGCTGCGCCTTGCAGGCGAATATTCAGCGGCAGTGCCGGTTGAAAACGGCGACGAAAACGACTGCGCCGCCGCGTCGCTGAGAAGATTATTTGCGGCGATGGACAAAAAAATTGAGGAAAACGGACAGCAGCTGCTGCTTCATGACATCGAGCTTCCGCTCGCGCATGTGCTCTCTTCAATGGAGCAGACGGGCTTCGCTGTTGACCGCGACGGAATCGCGGAATTTGGCAAACAGCTCGGCGGGAGGATAGCCGAAATCGAGCAGGAGATATACGCTCTAGTTGGCTATGAGTTCAATCTGAACTCGCCCAAGCAGCTCGGCGAAGCGCTGTTTGAAAAGCTCAAGCTGCCCGCGAGAAAAAAGACAAAAAGCGGATATTCGACCGACGCGCAGGTGCTCGAATCGCTCGAAAACAAGCACCCCGCTGTGCGCGATATCCTCGAATACAGAATGCTTTCAAAGCTCAGGTCGACCTACTGCGACGGTCTGCTCAAGGTTATCGGCGAGGACGGGCGCATCCGCTCGACTCTGAATCAGACCGAGACGAGAACCGGCAGAATCTCATCGACCGAGCCGAATCTTCAGAATATCCCCGTGCGCTCTCCGCTCGGGCGCGAGATGCGAAAGTTCTTCGTTGCGCGGGACGGATATGTGCTCGTTGACGCGGACTATTCGCAGATTGAGCTGCGCGTTCTCGCCCATATTTCGGGCGACCGAAACATGATAAAGGCGTTCAACGATAACACTGACATCCACACTGTGACCGCGTCCGAGGTCTTTGATATGCCGCCGCAGCTTGTCACTCCGATAATGAGAAGCCGCGCGAAAGCGGTCAATTTCGGCATAGTATACGGCATCGGCGCGTTCTCGCTCGCCAAAGATATCGGAGTCAGCCGCAGCGAGGCGGATGAGTATATAAAAGGCTATCTCAGGCACTATTCAGGCGTTGACAAATATATGCACGACGTGGTCGAAAAGGCGAAGAAAGACGGCTACGCCGAGACGATGTTTGCGCGGCGCAGATATCTGCCGGAGCTCACCGCATCGAACGCCAACACCCGCGCGTTCGGCGAGCGCGTTGCGCGCAATATGCCCATTCAGGGCACGGCGGCCGATATAATCAAGATAGCGATGATAAGAGTCTACGAACGCCTTGAGCGCGAGAATCTGGCGGCGAAGCTGATAATGCAGGTGCACGATGAGCTGATAGTCGAAGCGCCGGAGAACGAAAAAGAGCGCGTGAGCGCCTTGCTCAAAGAGGAAATGGAGAATGCGGTCAAGCTCTCCGTGGCTCTCACTGCGGATGTCCATTCCGGGCGCACCTGGTATGACGCGAAAGGCTGATAAAACGGAGGAAACATGAATCTGGTTTTTGTTTGCACGGGCAACATCTGCCGCAGTCCGATGGCAGAGGGAATGTTCAAAAAACTGCTCGAAGAAAAAGGAGAGAGCGGTATAGACTGCTCGAGCGCGGGACTTGCGACCTTTGACGGACGCCCCGCGAGCGACAACGCGCAGGCGGTAGCCCTCGAATACGGAGTCGATATCTCGAAACACAGATCTCGTATGCTGACCCGCAGCATCGCGCGCAAGGCAGACCTGATAGTCTGCATGACCGATGAGCAGTATGAGATGCTCAACCGCATGATTCCCGACGAGAGACTCTATGTGCTCGCCGGCGGAGTTGACGACCCCTACGGATGCGATATCGAAGTTTACCGCGAGTGTGCGAAGAAGATAAACGGCGCGCTGCCGGAGTTTTACGAAAAGATAAAGAGCGGGAGCTGATCGGTATTTTTGAAGTTGAAACGGTCCCGATGACGGAAGAATATATAGGCGGCGTCGTGTCGCTCGAGCGCGAATGTTTTTCGCATCCGTGGAGCGAGAAGTCGCTTCGGGAAGAGCTTGATAACGATCAGGCTCATTTTCTCTGCGCGGTTGCCGACGGATGCGTCGCTGGATATATCGGTGTGCAGGAGATAGTGGGCGAGGCGTATATAACCAATGTTGCCGTGTCCGAAAAATTCCGCCGCCGCGGGATAGCAGAAAAGCTGCTCGAAGAGGCGGAGCGCGGCGCAATGGAACGCGGCTGCGTGCTGATAACGCTCGAGGTCAGGGCTTCAAACGCCCCGGCGAAGGCGCTCTATAAAAAACGCGGCTTCAAAGAAGTCGGAACAAGAAAGAATTTTTATTCCGATCCGCGCGAGGATGCGGAGATAATGACAAAGTTTTTTGACAGATGAGGGTGAGCGAAATGAAGATACTTGCAATCGAATCCTCCTGCGACGAGACCGCTGCGGCGGTCGTCGAGGACGGCAGACGCGTTATTTCAAGCGTCATAGCGTCGCAGGTAAAGGAACATATACTCTACGGCGGAGTCGTGCCGGAGATAGCGTCAAGGCGCCATGCGGAGGCGATATCCGGCGTTGTCGGCGAAGCGCTCGACAGGGCGGAGATGAATGTCGGTGACGTTGACGCGATAGCCGTGACCTATGCACCCGGGCTTATCGGCGCACTGCTCGTCGGCGTGAATTTTGCAAAGGGACTCGCGTTTTCCGCGAACAAACCGCTCGTGCCCGTGCATCATCTGCGCTCGCATATCGCGGCGAACTATATAACCCACCCCGACCTTGAGCCGCCGTTTCTCGCGCTCGTCGTGTCCGGCGGTCACAGCCACATAATCGAGGTGCGCGACTACACGGATTTCCATATCATCGGCAGAACGCGCGACGACGCGGCAGGCGAGGCGATGGACAAGGCGGCGCGCGCCATGGGGCTCGATTATCCAGGCGGCGTGAACCTCGACAGAGTGTCGAAGGACGGCGACCCGAAGAGCTACAAGCTTCCGCGTCCGCATGTTGACGGGAGCGAATATGATTTCAGCTTCTCCGGACTCAAGACTGCTGCCGTCAATATTATCCACAACGCAAAGCAAAAGGGCGAGGAGATAAGCGTGCCCGATCTCGGCGCGTCGTATATCGAGGCGGTCGTAAGATGCCTGCGCGAAAACACCGAAAAAGCGGCACTGAACTTCGGTTTCAACAAGATAGTCCTGGCAGGCGGCGTGTCCGCAAACTCGCGCCTGAGAGCGGAAATGACCGATATCTGCAAGGCTCATTCATGGTCGCTGTTCATGCCCGAGCTGTCGCTTTGCGGCGACAATGCGGCAATGGTCGGCGCCCAGGGCTACTATGAATTCAAGGCTGGAAACATCGCCCCGCTGACCCTCAATGCACGAGCTTCGATGCCTATTGATGAAATTGATAAATTTTTATCAAAAAAGGTCTGAAAGTTAACAGTTTCGTCATTGAAAAACCGAGTTTATTGGGGTATAATACATACTGGGTAAAGATGGTACCTTTCTTAATAGATTAGACGAAAGGAGTCAAATATCATGAAACATTTGACACAGAACAAGACAGTGATCGACTGGATCGAAGAGAAGATAGCTCTTGTATCTCCCGATGAAGTCATGTGGATCGACGGCAGCGAGGAGCAGCTTGACGCTCTGCGCGCCAAGGCATGCGAGACCGGCGAGATGACCAAGCTCAACGAGGATCTCCTCCCCGGATGCCTGCTTCACAGAACCAAGCCCAACGATGTTGCGCGTGTTGAGAACCGCACATTCATCTGCGCCGAGAGCGCGGATCAGGCAGGTCCGACCAACAACTGGATGGATCCCGCTGAGGCTTATAAGATGCTCTACGATATAGCCAGAGACAGCTATAAGGGCAGAACAATGTATATTATCCCTTATTCGATGGGTCCTGTCGGCTCTCCGTTCTCGAAGATCGGCGTTGAGCTGACTGACTCCATCTATGTCGTTCTCAACATGGCTATCATGACGAGAATCGGCAAGAAGGTTATGGATACTCTGGGCGACAGCAACGACTGGGTTCGCGGACTGCACTGCAGCTGCGATATCGACCCCGAGAAGCGTTATATCTGCCAGTTCCCGCAGGATAACACCATCATCTCCGTCAACTCCGCTTACGGCGGAAACGTCCTCCTCGGCAAGAAGTGCTTTGCTCTTCGTATAGCCTCTTATCAGGGCTGGAAAGAGAGCTGGCAGGCTGAGCATATGCTTATCCTCGGCCTCGAGAATCCGAAGGGCGAAGTCAAATATATCTGCGCGGCATTCCCGTCCGCCTGCGGCAAGACCAACCTTGCCATGCTTATCCCGCCCGAGGGATACAGAAACAAGGGCTACAAGATCTGGTGCGTCGGCGACGATATCTCCTGGATCAGAAAGGGTCCCGACGGCAGACTTTATGCTATCAACCCCGAGAACGGTTTCTTCGGCGTTGCCCCCGGCACGAACGAGAAGTCCAATCCCAACGCGCTTGCCGCGACAAGAAAGAATACCATTTTCACAAACGTTGCGCTTAACCTTGACAACAACACCGTCTGGTGGGAAGGTCTCGACAAGAATCCGCCCGAGAACGCCATCGACTGGCAGGGCAGACCGTGGAACGGCAAGACGAGCGAGGAAAAAGGCGCTCATCCGAACAGCCGCTTCACCGCTCCCGCTGTCAACTGCCCGTGCATCAGCTCCGAGTTTGAGAATCCGGCAGGCGTTCCGATCTCCGCTATCGTCTTCGGCGGCAGAAGAGCTAAGCTCGCTCCGCTGGTCTATCAGTCAAGAAGTTGGAATCACGGCGTGTTCGTAGGCTCGATAATGGCTTCCGAGACCACCGCAGCAGCAGCCGGCGCAGTCGGCGTTGTCCGCCGCGACCCTATGGCTATGCTTCCGTTCTGCGGCTACAACATGGCTGATTACTGGCAGCACTGGATCGATATCGGCGCAGGCCTCGACGAGGATAAGGCTCCGAAGATCTTCAACGTCAACTGGTTCCGTAAGGACGACGACGGCAACTTCCTGTGGCCCGGCTTCGGCGACAACATGCGCGTGCTTGAGTGGATCATCAAGCGCTGCGAGGGCAAGGTCGACGCAGAGGAGACCGCTATCGGCTTCGTGCCCAAGGCTGAGGACATCAACCTTGAGGGCATCGAGGACGAGGTCAGCGAGGATCAGCTCAAGGAGATCCTGAGTGTTGACAACTCCCTCTGGGAGGACGAGGCAAAGGGCATCGAGGAGTTTTACGCTAAGTTCGGCGACAGACTTCCCAAGGCTCTGAGCGACGAGCTCAACACCCTCAAGGCTAATCTTGAGAAATAATTAAATAAAATTGCGGCAGACAGGTGTGCTTGTCTGCCGCTTTTTTATTGGTTTGTCATATCGGCGCAGGCAGAGCGCAAAAAACAACAGCCGTGATTCTCAACGAACCACGGCTGCTGATATTTAATTTTGCTTACAGTGTCTCAAATCTCTTTACGCCCTTGCGCTTGAGCCTTGCAAATGATATCACGGTTATTATTGCTATTACTGCTGTCGCGATTATCAGCGCGAACACATTCGGCAGCACCTGCACCGCGAGCAGATAGACCGCGACGAGCACGATGATATACGCCCAGCCGAGGCACATCGCGAGCATGATGCCGAGACTCTGCTTGACCGCTCCGCTCTCACTGCTCCAGGTGAGGTTGGGCATCCTGATGTTCACTCTGAGCCCCGAAACGGCGCACAGAAGCGTGAATATTTGCGGCAGGATAATCATGACTGCCACCGTGAGAAGCTCTGGCTTGAGGGCAATACAGAAGCATATGCTGCATATCAGCGCGGGGACGGCGGTGAAGAGCATGTGGAGCTTCAGCTTTGCCCCGAGAATCTGCCACGAGGTGACGGGGAGCGAACGGGCTATCCAGAGGCTCTTGCCCTCGAGGGATATCGCGGGTGCGGTGAGTATATTCATCGAAGAGAGCAGGCATAAAAATAAGCACGCGAAGGTCGGGGCATATTCCAGCAAATCCTCATCCATGCGGGTGACAACGCCGATAAACCAGTCACTTTTTATCAGCGAGAAAACAGCGACGGCTATCATAAACAGCGCCCCGAGCGAGCAGTTGAGCATATAAGACGGGCTCGAGAGGAAGTGGTTTATCTCGCGGCGCAGAAGCGCGCGGTCGGTGCCCTGCTGCTTGACCGTCTTCTCTTTGTAGACTGTCTTTGCGGTCTTTCCGCTGCTCGTGACGAGCTTTAAGAATGTGCGCGACATTATGAGCCAAGTAGCGGCGAGCAGAGCGAGAATGATGAGTGAAATTATAATTGTCGGGAGAACATCGCCAGCGAACGCCTTGCCGAAAATATAGAGCGGATAGGCGGACGTGCGCACCTTTGCGGCAACAGCCGCGCTGGTCGCAACGATGCCGGTGATTATCTCGTTCGCTCTGAAGTAGACATAGTAGTAGCCGCCGAGAAACGCTATTGAAACTATAACTGTTATAATGCTCTTGTTTTTTAATTTAACTGCGATTTTTGCAACGACCCAGCCGAGTATGCACGACAGTATAAGCACAAGAACAGTCACCATAACGGCCATTATAACGGCGGTTATGCCGGATATTCCGGGATGCGCGGTTATGAAATACACGCCGACGGCGGGGATTACCACAACGCCGGAATACATCAGCCCCATGAGATAGACTCCGATGAGGCGTGCCGCCATGATATCGCGCACGGGAATGGGCATCGAGAGCAGAAGGTCGTTGTCCTTTGCGTCATAGAGGCTCGAATATGTGTTGAACACGCTGCCGAAAACGCCGAAAAGCGCGGCGGTAGCGCCCATAATGGCAAAATAGAGCCAGCTCATGCCATAGGTTATCAGCGGGCGCATCGAATATGACATATAGCAGAACATTCCGCCGATGGCAAAAATCATGAGCAATATGAACAGCACTATCGAGAATGTCGCCGAGCGTGCAGATTTGCCCTTGCCCGTCTTGCGGTCAACGAAGAAACTTTTATTGAGTTCGAGAAGCTGTTTTTTTATCAGTGTTTTCAGCATTCTTCTCCCTCCAGTTCGAGGAACACGTTCTCAAGGCTGGAGTCGCCCTTGACCTCTTCCATTGTGCCGGAGCGGATGAGCTTTCCGCTTTTTATTATCGCGACCTTGTCGCAGAGCTTTTCGGCAACTTCGAGCACATGGGTCGAGAAGAATATTGCGCCGCCGGAGTTGCAGACCTCGCGCATCATGCCTTTTAACAGATGCGATGCGGCGGGATCGAGACCGACGAAGGGCTCGTCCATGATGATTAACTTGGGCTCGTGGATCCATGCGGAGATTATCGCGAGCTTCTGCTTCATGCCGTGGGAATACGCCGAGATGGGCTGCGCGAGGTCGGCGGTCAGCCCGAACATATCGGCATATTTATGTATGCGCTCGCGGCGGTCGTCGGCGCTGACGCCGAAAATATCAGCGATGAAGTTCAGATATTTTATTCCCGTCATGTATTCGTAGAGGTCGGGATTGTCGGGGATATAGGCTATGATTTTTTTGCAGGCGAGCGGGTCATCTTTTATCGAGATGCCGTTTATCGTTATCTCTCCCTCGTCGAACTGCAAAATGCCGACAACGGATTTTAGCGTTGTGGTCTTGCCCGCGCCGTTGTGGCCGATGAAGCCATATATCTCGCCGGGCGCGATATGCAGCGTCAGGTCGTCAACAGCCTTTTTCTCGCCGTAGGTTTTGGTCAGATTTTTGATGTTAAGCATAATGTCTCCTTTTGGCCCGCCGTGGCGGACAGATATCTTTTCCCTTTTCTATATTAGTATATTTTACACTGCCGGTCAATCCGGCGGTGTTTTATTTTACGAACTCTTCACAAATCGCCGCGAATTTCTTTTCGCTCGGTATCTCGTGCGTTATGAACTTTCCGTTATAGAACAGCGAAAATGCGGTGTAGGCGCAGGGCGCGTTTTGAGCCTGCTCGCGCGATGAGATATGCACGGCGCTCAGCGGAAGATTCATATCGTTTGCCATGTTTTCAATTAGCGGAACATATTTCGCCGTAAACGGGCACTGGCTTGTACAAAATATCTCGAACCCGCTGCCGTCAGTCTGAGCGCTCTTTGCCTGCTCACGAAAGCGCGGAGCGGGCGCGGACGGATCAAACGGCAGATACATCAGCTCGAAATACGGCTCTGCCGAATCGGTTTTTATGAAGCCCTTATATTTCAGATACTTCGGGTCGGCGAGAAAACCGCGCTTCTTCGCCGATGAGAGTATGCAAAGCCCCGATTTGCCCTTTTTGCGGCTGTCGCGGATACATTCGTTGAGCAGGTCGTTTGAATATCCGTGTCCTTTGAAAGAGCCGGAGACCCAGAGACAGTCGATGAACATATAGCCGGGCGCGTCTATCGGCGCCCATGCGTTTTCGGCGGGGATATACTCAATAAAGCACTTCCCGCGCGCGTCGGCTTTTAAAAATACCAGACCCTCGCCGAGCCTTTCGGCAAGCCACTGCTTCTTTGCAATGACCTGCGGGTCCTTGGCGTTTGATATGGCGCAGCATATGTGCTCGCTTTCGAGATTTTCGGGTGACAGGCGAATGTAGTCCATGGCGTCCTCCAATAATAATTATAAAACACTCGTTTTATAACAGCTGTTATAATTATATCATACTTTTTGCCGATGTCAACAATGCAGATTAAAAATGATATTTGTCGAATTGAGCTTTATATTTTCGCTCTGAACCGCCATTTTACGCCGAATAAAAAATAACCGCCGCGAACTTTCAAATGAAAGATACTGCGGCGGGTATTCGGATGTTTTTCAATCCTGATGCAATTCGTCCTCAGCCCATTTGATCGGGTTGTCGTCAATATATTGCCATTTGACTTGATAATCGTATTCGTCACGGATATATGGTTATAAAAACCTTTTTGCCAAATTGATTTTTTGACTTGCTTAGTTACGGAACCTTTGAACTGTTGTATTATGCGGTCGCCCCTACGGCAATGCGTGACAATATTGGCTTTCTGTCATCTATGCAAATTGTGATAAAATATGCTCCGTTTTGCGAATAGTCGTAATCTTTCAGCCTGTTAGGCTTTCTTCTCTGCTGTTCCATGGCATATATTTCACTGCGCAAACTGGCTGTTGTAGAGCTTCGTATAGAATCCGTTCTTCGCGAGCAGCTCTTCGTGCGTGCCCTGCTCGGCGACCTTGCCGTCTTTCATGACGAGAATGCAGTCGGCGTGGCGGATGGTCGAGAGTCTGTGCGCCACGACGAACGAGGTGCGCCCCTGCATGAGCGTGTTGAACGCATCCTGAACTTTCAATTCCGTTCTGGTGTCTATCGATGAAGTTGCCTCGTCGAGGATGAGCATCGGCGGCTTCATGAGCATGACGCGCGCGATGCAGAGCAGCTGTCTTTCACCCTCGGAGAGTCCGTCGTCGTCGCCGATGACGGTGTCGTAGCCATTTTTGAGGCGCTTTATAAAGCTGTGAGCGCGTGCCGCCTTGGCGGCGGCGATTATCTCTTCATCCGTGGCGTCGGGCTTGCCGAACGCTATATTCTCGCGGACGGTGCCGTTCTTTATCCAGGTATCCTGGAGCACCATGCCGAAATGGTGCCTGAGGCTGTGGCGTGTGATGTCATTTATATTCTCGCCGTCAACCTTTATGCTTCCGCCGTCAACGTCGTAGAAGCGGAGCAGGAGATTGATAAGCGTAGTCTTGCCGCAGCCTGTCGGACCGACAACGGCTATTGTCTTGCCGGACGGGGCGAAGAAATCGAAGCCGTCGATGAGCTTTTTGCTCTTGTCATATGAGAAGCGGACATTATCGAACTCCACGCTTCCCTCGGGGTCGCTGAGCGCCGAGCAATTTTCGTCCGACTCCTCGGGCTTTTCGTCTATGAGCTCGAATATTCTTGCCGCGCAGGCGAGGGCATTCTGGAGCTCCGTCACGACGCCGGAAATCTCGTTGAACGGCTTTGTGTACTGGTTCGAATAGGCGAGGAAGCTGACGAATCCGCCGACGGTCACCATGCCGCCGATGGCGAATATTCCGCCCATGAGCCCGACTACGGCGTAGATAAGATTGTTGATAAATCTGGTGGTCGGGTTTGTAAGCGACGAGAAGAATATGGATTTGAGCGAATATTTGCGCAATTTTTCATTGCTCTCGTCAAATCTTTCAACCGCTCTGTCTTCATATGAAAACGCCTGAACGGTCTTTTGATTCTGTATCATCTCGTTGATGAGCGCGGTCTGCTCGCCGCGGGTCTCGGACTGCTTTTTGAACATCGAATAAGTGCGGCGGGCTATAAAACGCGCCGTGAACAGCGATATCGGGGTCAGCACGACGACCGCGAGAGTGATGAGCGGCGATATAGTGAGCATGAAAACGAGCGTCACGGCTATCGTGACAACGCCCGTGAACAGCTGGGAGAAGCCGAGAATCAGTCCGTCGGCAAACTGCTCCGCGTCCGCCGTTATGCGGCTGACGATATCGCCGTAGGGGTGGGAGTCGGCGAACGCCACGGGGAGGGTCTGCATATGCGAAAACGCCTTTGAACGTATATCGCGCACGGTGTTATAGGCTATGCGGTTGTTGATGATGTTCATCACCCACTGGAGCACTCCGCCGACTATGGCGCAGATCAGAATGCCGAAAAGGCACTTCTTTATGACTTCAAAATCAACGTTGCCGTGCAGCTTTATTCCGTCTATCGCGCGTCCGGCGAGGACGGGGATATACAGCGAGAGAATGACGCTTGCAACGGAGAGGATGAGCGAAAGGAACAGCAGAAGCTTCGAGCGGCCGATGACCGCGATAACTCGCTTGAAAACGGTTTTGTTCTTCACGGTTACGCATCCTCCTTTTCAAGCTGGGAATCGAAAATTTCTTTGTAGACTTCGCACGAGCGCAGAAGCTCGTCGTTCGTGCCCATGCCGACTATCTCGCCCTCGTCGAGGACTACTATGGTATCGGCGTTTCTTATCGCCGCAACGCGCTGGGACACGGTTATGACGGTCGGGGCAAAGTCGGTGTTTCTCAGCGCCTTGTTCAGCGCCGCGCCGGTGGCGTAGTCGAGTGCGCTCGCCGCATCGTCGAGGATGAGCACCTCTGGTTTTCTGACGAGGGCGCGGGCTATAGTCATTCTTTGGCGCTGACCGCCCGAGAGGTTCTTGCCCTCCTGTTCGAGGACAAAGTCGAGCTGCCCGCTCTTGTCCTCTATCATCTGCTTTGCCTGCGCCGTTTCGAGCGCCTGCCAGATTTCTTCGTCTGTGGCGTCCTGCTTGCCGAAGCGAATATTATCCCTGACAGTGCCGGCGAACAGGGCTTTTTTCTGCGAGACGACGCCTATTTTCGAGCGCAGAGCCTTTGTGTCGTAGTCGCGCACGTCAACGCCGTCAACGAGCACGCAGCCGCCCGTTACATCGTAGAAGCGCGGAATAAGATTGACGAGCGAAGTTTTGCCCGAGCCGGTCGAGCCGATAACGCCTATCGAGCTGCCGCGCTTTATTTTGAGGTCGATATTGTGCAGCGATTCCTCGCTGCCGTTATATGACAGGCACGCCTTGTCAAACTCGACTGAGTATTCGCTGTTTTCGTTGCCGTCGATTACATGACCGGGGACGGTGCCGGGCTCGATATCGAGCACCGACTGTATACGGTTGCCGCAGGCTATCGCCTTTGTGACGCTGATTATGAGATTCGCGAGCTTTATCAGCTCAACGAGGATCTGTGACATGTAGTTATAGAGCGCAACGACCGCGCCGCGCGAAATGGCGCCGGAATCAACGCGTATTGCGCCGACATATATCAGTGCGATTATCGCGAGGTTTATGAGCACAAAGGTTGCCGGGTTCATGAAAGCGGATATCCTGCCGACAGCTGTCTGCATCTCGGTCAGGGCGTTGTTCTTGGCGTCAAAGTCCGCAATTTCCTCTTCCTCTTTGCAGAACGCCCTGACAACGCGGGTGCCGAGCAGGTTTTCGCACGTCTTGCTCAGCAGTCCGTCCAGTTTCTGCTGAACCTTGCGGTACATCGGTATGCACACGAGCATTATCGCGAACACGACCGCAGCGAGAGCGGGCACCGCAACGACAAACACGAGCGACGATTTTACATCGACCGTGAACGCCATTATCACCGCGCCGAATACGACGAACGGCGAGCGCAGGACGAGACGCAGGGTCAGGTTTGTTCCGGTCTGAACCTGATTTATGTCGCCCGTCAGGCGGGTTATAAGCGTCGGCGCGCCGAGCGAATCGAGCTGGGAATAAGAGAGCTTGCCGATATGCTGGAAGAGCGCGTGGCGGATATCGGTAGCGAAGCCGACTGACGCTTTCGCCGAGAAATACTGCGCCACAAGCGTACTGCAAAGACCCAGTATGCCGAGCAGACCGAGCAGCAGGCAGCGTTTGATAATATAAACCTTGTCGCCGTTCTCTATGCCAACATCGATTATAGTTGAGACTATCAGCGGAACAGTCAGCTCGAACGCCACTTCAATGAGCTTGAAAAACGGCGCGAGAATACTTTCAATTTTGTATTTTTTCAAATACTTCAAAAGCTTTGACATGCTATTCTCCTCTTGTTTTATACTGCATTCTATAATGGTATATAATACCCTAAATAATACCATGAAAACGCCTTTTTTTCAAGATGCTGCGGCTATTTCCCGTTCCTTGACAGAGACGGGGAGCAGTGATAAACTTATGCGTTGTAGAAAAGAAACGGTGTGGTGAACGATGAAAGAAAAGGCTCTCAAAAAAGATGAAGAGCTTCTCGAATGCGAAAAGCTCTGGATATTTGCCGTTATGATAGCCGTCGGCGGATTTTTCGGCGCATATACTTATGTTCAAAAGGGCGGCGTGTTCTGCAACGCGCAGACAGCGAACTTCGTGCTCATGGCGGTTCAGCTCGGGCGCGGAAATTGGCGCAAGGCGCTGTATTATCTCCTGCCCGCTTCGGCTTATCTGCTCGGCACGGTCATTTCGGAATTTCTGCCCAAGCATATAAACCGCCGTAAGATAGTTCGCTGGGACACGGCGTTCGTGGCGTTTGAAATGGCGTGGATATTTGCGCTCGGCTTCGTCCCGGACGATGCGCCGCCGCAGATCTGCCAGGTGGCTGTGAATTTTATCGCTTCGATGCAGTTCAACACATTCCGCCAGGCGAAAAAGATTCCGATGGCGACTACCTTCTGCACCAACCATGTCCGCCAGGTCGGCTCGAACCTCGTCAAGTGGCTTCGCAGCGGTAATAAAGAGGCGCGCGGCAAGATGTTCGCGCATCTGCTGATGATAGGCTCGTTTGTCGCGGGCGCGGTCGCTTCAACTTTTCTCTGCGGCTATCTCGGCGGCAAGACTATCTGGTGCGCCGAAATATTGCTCGCGATAGTGTTCTTTGCGCTACTGCGCGCCGATCTCGGCGAGGAGCATGATAAACTCGATGTCGTTCCGCACGGTCATTGATGACAAGCTGTTAAGCTTTACATGATTTATAAATAAAAAAACAAAAGCTCCCATGCGTCCCCGAATGTGTTGATATATCGGGAAAGTCGCACGGGAGCTTTGATTTTTGCGCTAAAAAATAAGCGTGTAAATTGTAAAGTAAATCGCTTTACAATTTATTTTAGCCCATTATGGGTATCTCAAGGAATGTGTAGGTGAAACAATTGATAATATAGAAAATAAATGCGGCTGTCGGAACTGCATATCCCGCGAATTTTTTCGCCTTACTCTCAGAAAGTGAAGAATACATCGCTGCGCAGGCGATGAGCGTGAACATCTCGGTGTAGTAAAACACGCGCTGACCGGAGGCGTAGACGGACGAAGAGAATCCGAGCACTGCGGCGCAGCAGACGGCGGCGCTGAACAGTACGCCGACGGTGAACCCGAGCTTTTTGTTCTTTTTGATGAGCGCCGCTATAAGAATGAAAAGGCTAAAGAGAAAGACAAAACAGAGCGCGATAACTGCGAGTTCGAGCGGAAGATAATTGCCGCTCTTGAACATCTTTTCAAAGCCCTTGTCCGGGGTGGTGCGGCGGATAATAATATATGCGGCGTTGACTCCGACGCACAGCATCGAGGCGAATATTGCAAAGACTGATGTGATTTTCTTTATTTTCCGCGAACCGCCGAACGCTTCATATACCGATGCGCCGAGCAGAACGAGAAAAACAGCTGCTGTTATCAGCGAGAAGAAAAATGAAAATGCGAAATAATTTGAAAATCCGCAGAGCAGTTTTTCGAATATATTCATTTTAGAGAATCTTTCAAAACCCGACGCCGCTTCCATCGCTCCGCGCCCGCGAAGTCCGGGCGAGAGAACTAACACCGCGGCGGAAACTGCGCTCGGCAGGAGCGGGATGAATTGACGGAATCCAAGTTTGCATTGATATGCCGAAAAAATCAGCAGAATCACTTGCAGCGCGAGCACCGCGGCGCAGGACTGCTCCTGAGATGTCGCGACGACAGAAGCAATCGCGGCGGCGACATATGCCATGGGATTCACGCGCCCGCCGAACACCTCGAATGTGAGAGGTGTCACCGTGATAAGCAGGGCGGCGAACGGAACGAGAAATGTAAACGAACCCGCAAACCAGAACACCGACGGGTTGAGGCATGGCAGAAATACTGCCAACGGCACCGAGCAGGCGAAGATATATCTCTGTCTTATATCTGTCTTTTCGCCGAAAAAGTCCGACAGGCGGCAGAGAAAATACATTATATATATAATCAGCGCGGCGATGAACAGCTTCCAAAAAATGAGCGGCAGGCGCAGGAAGTTTATCATCAGCCATTCGCCGACTATCCGCCCGGACACGGTCGTGTACCGCTCGTGCAGCCAGCTTGTTACCGTGAATCCGTTTCGATGGAGTATGCCGAGAAAGTGACCGTCGTCGGTTTTGAGAATCAGCCGCGTGAACACCGTGCAGAAAAACAGCACGGCGGCGGAGAATGCGGCGATTATCGAGCGCGGAGAGTTTTGAAATTCTTTCAGCTTTTCTCTCATCTTTCGCCACCTCCCGCCAACGCATACGGATTTTCGGCGGTTCCGCTCCCACAAAGAACGAGAATACCGCTGCGAAGATACATCGCCGGGCATACGCCGCACAGCTCGTCCGCCGCGAGCGTTTTATAGAACCCTCCGGTCGTGGTGACCGCCGTCACGCTGCTCTGATTTGTCGAAACCGGGGAGCTTGTCCAATACCAGCAGTATTTGCGCAGAGTTAAATAGCGCGAAGTATCATTTTTGATGCACTGCTCGGTCGGGCTTCTGCGGCGGTCGGCGGCGCTTATATTTTTGAGCATATCTTTTGACGGCAGGAATATTGAATCGCCGTTTTTGTCAGGCGATATGAGCGAAAGGTCAAACTCTGAAAGATTCTCCGGATTTAAAAATCCGCTCTCCGAATTGAGCCATGCGCGCAGGGGAGAGGCGAGATAATCGGAACTGCCGATGCCGTCCTCAGACGGGTCGAGCGCCCTGAAGCACAGCACTTTTTCGCTCATGAGCAGAGTTTTGTCGCCAGTTTCGATGACTCTCCATATAATAGGCTCGCCGAGATATGAGCCGATGGCTATCCTGTCGCCGCTCTTGAGCGTGACTTCCCGCGATTCATTGCCACCGACGCTGACGGACGAAGAAAACAGCAGGTGAGCCGATGCGCTTTTGATTTTTGCGCTCCCGATAAATGTCAGCGCAAATAGCAATATTGCCGCAATTGCAGCCGCTCTGAAAGCTTTTTTCATCGTCTCACCCCTTCTGTTTTATTTTACATATACTATGTCGAGCTCGTTGCAAGGTCCGCCCAGCTTCTGCTTCCCGGCGGAGTTGAGCCCGAGCATGCCGTTTGCCGCGAAAAATTCGCTCTCGATAACGCACGGCTTGTTGAGATTCTTGAGCTGAGTCGCTTTTGTGCCGGTCGTGTTGCCGATGCCCTTGACATACATCGACGAGCAGTTGCCGCCGTTTAGCAAAAACGCATTTCTCGCGCCGTATGCTATGAGGACTTTCATCATATTGTCGAGCGGCATAAATTCGCCGCCGGCCATGATATATTTGTTCTCCGATATCTGCGCGAACACCGTGCGGTTGTGATAATAAGTGTCGTGCTCGTTGGTCGCCTTGCCGTTTGTTATGACTTGCCACTGATAGCGCAGGGAATTGTAAACACCCTGCGAGATGTACGATTTGCAGTTTTCGTTTGTGAGCGTTTCGACTTTCCATGTGCCGTTTCTGTAGATCAGCAGTCGCTTTTGCCCGCTGCCGTCGGTCGAAACTACCGAGCCGCTGCGAATTGTCGGCGCGCCTTTTTTATATGTTGAGCCTGCCTCGCCGTTTATCGCTATGAGCGCGCCGCTCTTTCTGCCCATATCTTCGACCTTGCCGACATTCGTGCCGAGCAGCTGTTGGCTCGATGCAATGCCGATGTGCTCGGGCGAGCAGGTGATTATCGCTATATTGACTACCGGCTGATAAGTAACTGTCTTGTCGTAGTCGATAGCGCCGTCAGCGTTCGCTTTTTTGAAAGCCTGAGTTATCCGCGGCCCATAGGCTATTCGGTGGATTTCTATATTCACTCCGTTTGAATTGAGCTTCCACGCCCTGAGCACTTTTGCGCCGGCGATGCTTTTTACGCTTCCTGCGCTGACTTCAAGCTTGCCTTTTGAAGCTGAACCGGAATTATTCGATTTTGCAGTTGCTGCGGGCTTCGATGCCGGCTTGTCTGCCGTCGGTTTCTGCGTGCTCTGAGCAGTGCTCTCCTCTGCGGATTCGGATACCGCTTCGGAGTTCGTCTCTTCTGCGCTCGTCTGCGCGTTGACTTCTGCCGCAGTTGTGTTTTCTGCCGCAGTTGTGTCCGCTTCGGGCGTTTTGCTGCCGCACGCCGTTAAGCTCATGAGAATCAGCAGGCACGCGAGCAAAAGCGCGAATAATTTTCTCGTCATATGTATCCTCCTTTGAATATTTCTTCCAAATCGATTATATCATTGTGCCTCGCTCAATTATATGCTGCAAGCGCATTTTGACAAATAATTTTTCGTCATTTTGCACTCTTTTTTATATAGTATATATGTATATTCTCTCTTAATTTTTGCTTTAATGCGCTGATACTTTATGATATAATTAAATCAGCGGCGGGCGAGTATGCATATGCTAACCGAACTTGTCGCGCCCGATATGCATCGTTTGTGCATAAATTCTCTGAAAGGGTGAAGATATATGAAATATGCTGTAGTTCTCTGCGACGGCATGGCGGATTATCCCGTTGAGGCTCTCGGCGGCAAGACGCCGATGGAAGTTGCAAAGAAGCCCAATATCGATGCGCTCGCGTCGAAGGGTGAAGTCGGACTTGTCAGAACCGTTGCCGCGGGACTCAAACCCGGCAGCGATGTTGCAAATATGAGCGTGCTCGGATTCGATCCGAAGAAGTGCTACACAGGACGCTCGCCCCTTGAGGCGGTCAGCATCGGAGTCAAGATGAGCGAAACGGATATCGCTCTGCGT
>OKRT01000489.1_pt1 | contig 18964 bp, 20 predicted proteins | sample 1601111 | NCBI WGS metagenome assembly OKRT01 (sample SAMEA3541572, study PRJEB24748) | human gut metagenome | biome: human gut; feature: human-associated habitat; material: faeces | place: China | collected 2012 | reverse complement strand
ACAAAAGATGAAGGTGGACGTCATACTCCATTCTTCAACAACTATCGTCCACAGTTCTACTTCAGAACAACAGACGTTACAGGTGTTTGCGATTTACCAGATGGTGTTGAAATGTGTATGCCAGGTGATAACATCGAAATGACTATCGAATTAATTCACCCAGTAGCTATGGAGCAGGGTCTTACATTCGCTATCCGTGAGGGTGGACGTACAGTAGGATCTGGACGTGTTGCTACAATTATTGAGTAATCTTTGATTTAGTATCATAGAGATTTAAATACAAGCCGCAATTCCTTATTTTATGAGGGGTTGCGGTTCTTTTTTTGTCTAAAGAAGATTAGCGAACGCAAAAGAAACCCATTTCAAGATTTTCACTCAAAATGGGTTCGTGATACGCATAGAAAAAGACAGTTTGTATCTGTTGTATACACTATGCGGATTTAAGTCAGCAAGGCTTTACGGAGGAAGAGGAGATGTATCGGATTATCTTTCAGATGTTGTTCTGGCTTGGGTGTCGGGTGGGAGAATTACTGGCACTGACAAGTGAGAATCTTTCCGATTACGGACAGGGCAATAGAGATGCGATACAGAAAGGTAGCTGGATGGTCATGAGAATGGTAAGAGAATTTTACAACGAGCAGAATAATATAGTGAATGTGATTCACTATGATACTAACCATATCATAAGTCTTGATTGTGGGAAATGGGAGCAGGGTCTTCGGACCACTCCTAACTCCCAAGGGAAGATGGATGCACTGGCTATCGAGGATCCGGTAGAGCATGTGAGGATGATGCTAGGCGGGGAGATACAGGTATGGCTGGATGCGTTGGATGATATAAGTGTGTGGTAGGAAGATAAGTAAGAGTAGAGCAGTAGAACCGGCTGGAGAAATCCAGTCGGTTTTTCTGCGTGCCGAAAAGGTATTTCTATACCATAAAATGACACAGGTGAATTTAGATGTGTCTTCTGCCAGATACGCATTTTGGATATCCGGGGCAAAATGTTGTATCGGTTAGGGAAAAATCCCTAAAACCCTTTGGATATAACATAGGTACTCCACTTTTTGGAGCAACTTTTAGAAAATGACGCCAATAAATGGAGCACCATCAGAAGCGGATTTTTTGAGAAAATTATAGATGGCTCCACAATATGGAGCACCTTTTGAAAAGTGACACCAAAAAGTGGAGCACTTATAAAATATACAGGGTTTCAGGGGAAATCCCATGTATTGATGCTCGAATGGGGCTGTGGGCACAGAGTGCGTATCTGGCGAAGGACTGGGCGAGAAGAGATATCTTATCAGTAAAAATGAAAAATAAAATTCACTATTAGTAGTTCAAAACAGCCATAACAAAAAACTTGACAAAAAATAAAATGGATGATACAGTAACTATAAGCTGAATAAGTTCAGCTTTATTTTAAAAGAAACTAAAGTTCAAAACAACCATAACAAAAAAGACTACAAGGCGACAACCTCATAGTCTTTATGAAATCGTGGCGTTATATGGAATCGCAACGACTCTGAACGCAGTTATTATAGCATAGAGTGCCAAGGATTTCAATTGTAATGAGAAAGGAGAAAAGCTTGACACAGGAAAAAGAAGAGAAAAAAGACGATGTAGAGTATATCTATACTACATACATCACAAAGAAGGATGGCACTAAGGTATATGCCAGTCAATATGGAATAAAAGCATTTAGAATTCCGAAAGTGAATAAATAGCAACATGACTTAAGGTGCTGCGATTCCACCTTTACTTGATTCTCAGAAAGAAAAGGTAAAGAATATGAAACAAAATAATACAAATAAGAATATCAATGTTGGTAGTACATTTAATGGACCAACACAAATGATTGGCTCTGTAGTAATTAACTCACCACACGAGGATTTGGTTGAAGAACCTGCAACATATCAACCCGAACCTTTATGGAGAAGCCCGTTTACACTGGCGGCATTGTCGTGGATTAGTGTGATTATAGGAGTACTTGGAATTTTTCCAATCGGTAATATTATAGGAAGTGCACTTGCTCTTTTCAATGATTCTTTTCAAAGAAAAACAACAGAAGAACTCCAATTATGGACGTGGCTATTTCTTATAGCAATGATGCTTTTGGTTATCTTCATCACTTTAAGAAGAATTGCCAAAAAGCAATTAAGATATCCATTATTCTGTAATTTGGCAATTAGCGGATTCGGAAAAAGAATCGTTATTGAGAAAATACATATTTCCAAGTGCCCACGTTGTGGGGGAGAAATGAGATACTATAATAAACCGATAGAATGGATTGATCATTATATTGATGGTAAAGTGAAGCGTGAAGTTACAAAAAGAGTTCCGGTTTTAGAGTGTAAGCGTAATACAGAACATTGTTATAGAGTTGATACTGCAGAGGATAGGGTAAAATAGTCGGAGTGGTATATGGTTCATTCTGATTAGATTTAGAATGGGCCATATAATAATTTGATAGGTAGGAGGTAAAGTGTGAAACTAGCTGAATTAGCCAATATCAATACGGGTCTTGTTACTGCAAGGAAACAAGCTAAAATAACAGATCAAGAAATAGTAAAATATAGAACTTTGAATTTAAAAGTGATTAATGAAAAAGGATATATAGAAGACAATCTAGTTGAAGAGTTTGAGGCAAATGAGAGAATTAAGCCGGTTTATTTAACGAAAGTGAGAGACATAGTTGTTCGATTGACCTATCCGTTTACAGCAGTGCTTATAGACGAGGCGCATGAAAATATGATTATTCCTTCTCATTTTGTGGTTATCAGACCCGATAAGGAAAAAATATTGCCGGAATATCTATATTGGTTGCTGAATACTGAGAAAGTAAAACAAGAATTGCAACAAAACATTAATAGTACGACGATAGGAACAGTTAAACCAATGTCGTATGCTGAATTGGATGTAGAACGGATAACTTTACAGGAACAAGCACAAATTGGTGAACTATATATGCTGGCAAAAAAAGAATTATATTTATTAGACCAGATTATGGGACAAAAGGAATTGTATTATAAAGAGGCCATTAATAAAATACAGAAAGAAATGAGGAAAAAATAATGAAGACAACAAAGAGCGATATCGAAAAAGTTTTATGGAAAGCATGCGATAGTTTCAGAGGAAAAATTGATAGCTCTAGATATAAAGATTATATCTTATCTATGTTGTTTGTAAAATATTTGAGTGATGTATGTACAGAAACAAAAGAGAAATATATGCAGCAGTACGCAGGGGATATACGAAGAGTTGAGAGAGCTATGAGTAGAGAACCGTTTGTATTGGATGAAGAATCTACATTTGAGTATCTTTATGAAAATAGAAATGATGCAGAAATAGGTCAGAAAATTAATATAGCTCTGAACAATATTGAAGAACATAACAGTGGTAAACTTAGAAATGTATTTCGTGCGATTGACTTTAATTCTCAAGTTGACTTTGGCGAGAAAAAAGAAAAAAATGCAACATTAAAGAATTTATTGAATGATTTTCATGATTTAGATTTGAGACCTTCTGTATTAGAGAGTAATGATATCATCGGTGATGCCTATGAATATATGATTGCAAACTTTGCGTCTGATGCGGGGAAAAAAGGTGGCGAATTCTTTACACCTAGTCAGGTTTCAAAGCTGGTTGCTATGTTGGTAGAACCAAAGGAAAATGACAGAATTTATGATCCTGCTTGTGGTAGTGGAGGTTTGTTATTAAAAGCATATGCGCAAGCAAATACAAACAAAGTTGCTATTTATGGACAGGAAAAGAATATGCAAACATGGGCATTGTGTAGTATGAATATGTTTTTGCACGGAATTGATGATGCAAAGATTTGGCAGGGAGATACTTTGTCCAATCCTAAAAACTTAGAAGATGATAAATTGATGAAATTCCAGTGTGTAGTAGCTAATCCACCGTTTTCTCTTGATAAGTGGGATAGCGGTTTTCTTCCAGAGGTTACTAATGAAAACAAGAAGCCCAAAATGACAGCGGATTTAGATATATACCACAGATTTGATTGGGGGGTACCGCCTTCAAGTAAGGGGGACTATGCCTTTGTACTTCATATGCTTCATAGTTTGGATGCGGACAATGGACGTATGGCAGTTGTATTGCCTCATGGAGTATTGTTCAGAGGGGCATCAGAAGGAAGAATTAGAGAACAACTCGTTGAACTTAATTTGCTTGATGCTGTCATAGGATTACCTGCTAATCTTTTTTATGGAACATCAATCCCTGCATGTATTTTGGTGTTTAAGAAAAATCGTAAACATAGTGATGTGCTGTTTATTGATGCTAGCGGAGATGGAAATTTTGAAAAGGGAAAAAATCAAAATATCTTGAGAGATGAAGATATTAAAAAGATAATTGACGTTTATAAGGCATACGAAAAGGTAGACAAATATGCTTATAGGGCATCACGAGAAGAAATTCGGGAGAACGAATATAATCTGAATATACCGCGTTATGTTGATACTTTTGAGGAGGAAGAACTTATAGATATTGATGAAGTGCGTGCTAATATTGCAACTATTGAAGAGGAGCTTAAGGTAGTTCGGGAACAGATGGATAGGTATTTAAAAGAGTTGGGATTATAGTCCTGATTATAGGAGAGAAGGTGGCGTATGTTTAGAAGTTTTATTTACTTAGACCAAGAAAAATGTATTCTTATCTTAGACAAATAGATGCGGATTATGCTAATCAACCTGTGGAATTTAGCAAGAAAAAAACTAGAGGTGGTTCGTTTGAAATGGGCTTTCTTGGATTGAATGCAGGACTGAAATAGAAGAAAAGCGAGAAGTTACAAAAGATGTAATAAAAGATTATGACCGATTTGAAAAGAAATTAAAGGAATTGTCTGGAAGTGAGTATTTTGATTTAGCATTAGATGACTATGATATAAATACTGTTCCAAGAATGAGTATCATAAGAGTCAACGGAAGTTTTGAAATACCTGAAGAATTTGATATGTTTAGCGTGGCTCAGAAATTCATGCCTTTAATAACCAGTCAAATAGAAACAACAAGTGATAATGAGAGAGAATTGATGGAAGCATTTTTGGGAAAAGCTTCTGCGGATATTCCAATTGTTATGGGGGATGATGAACTCACAATTGCAAGTAAGCTGAGTATGGGTAATCTTGAAGAGGAATATGCAGAGTTGGAAGAATATAATGAGCAAGAAGTTTATATGCTTTGCAAAGTAGTAGGAATAATGCAAAAAGACAAAGTTGAAATCTTCAATCCACTTAAGGATTTTATAAAGCTTCCAAGAGCAGTAAGAATGGGGATGGATTCTGACACTCAGGGTATGGAAACTATCTTAGTTGATGATCCGGTACTGAAAGTTGAAGTGATTGCAATATACAAGTAGGAAGATGGTGAAAGTATGCGTGAAGATATAAAGGAACGTATTGAAATTTGTTCTATTGGGAAGGTTCCTGATAATTATAAAAAAAGCAATGTTGGTATAATTCCTGAAGACTGGAATGAAATGGATTTTTATCAATGCGCAACGATACAAAGTGGATTAATAGATCCAAAGATACAGCCTTATAGTTATATGAGACATATAGGCCCAGAAAATATAGAAAAAGATACTGGGAGAATTGTAAATGTTGTAAGAGCAAAGGAACAGGGATTAATATCTGGAAAATTTTTATTTGATGAAAATTGCATTATTTATAGTAAGGTGAGACCAAATCTTAATAAGGTATGTATGCCTAATTATGAAGGAATATGTAGTGCGGATTGTTATGTAATTCATAATAAAGAAAATATTATTAAGGAATTTCTGCACTGTTATATGTTGTCAGATTTTTTTAAAAAGCAAGCCGTGGCATGTTCAATGCGAACTAAAATGCCTAAAATTAATCAAGAAGAATTAAGTACAATAAAAATTATTGTACCTAAACCTTTAGAACAAAAACGTATTGTGGAAATTATACAAGCAGTTGACCAAAAAAATAAACTGAATGAAAAATTGCTGATTGAAAAGCAAAAACAAAAAAAATGGATTGCACAACTGTTATTAACCGGTAGAGTGAGGGTTCCGGGTTTTTCAAAAGAGTGGAAAAAGGTAAGAATGTCTGAAATCTTTAAAGAAAGAAAAGAGTATGCCGTTAAAGATGCAGGGTACGAACATGTTACATTATCAAAAGATGGGATTTTTCCTAAATGTGAAAGATATGATAGAGAACATTTGGTTACAAACGTCAATAAGAATTATAAAGTCACACGGTCAGGTGATATCTGTTATAATCCAGCCAATTTAAAATTTGGGGTAATATGTAAAAATAGATATGGAGATGCGATATTTTCACCAATATATGTAACTCTTGAAACAAGGAGTGGTTATGACTCGGAATTTGCTGCTCAATTTGTATCTAGACAAGATTTTATTAATGCAGTACGAAAATATGAAGAAGGTACAGTATATGAGAGAATGGCAGTTAAGGCTGAAGATTTTATGAAATATGATGCTTATGTTCCACAGTTTGATGAGCAAAAAGCCATTTCGTCTATTCTTTCGAAAATGGACAATGAAATTTTATTAATTGAGAAGAAGGTGGAATTAGTAAGACAAGAAAAAAGAGCATTAATGCAATTGCTATTATCAGGAATTGTGCGAGTAAATGAGATATAGATGGAGATGAATAATATGGATAGTAATCTTTATTTAGAAGGTAATATAAGCAAGAAACCAGCTTTAGATTTGTTGCAGAATATAGGATATACTTATCTTACACCTGAGGAATGTACGTTGCAGCGTGGTGGTAAATATCAAGTTTTACTTAAGGGAATTTTACGTAATCAATTAAGAAAAATAAATCGTTTTGAGCTTGGTGGCATTGAACAGGAATTTTCATCTGCAAATATTGAAAGAGCAATTGAAGATTTAGACGAGCCATTAACAGATGGTTTAATAAAGACAAGCGAAAAAATATATGATGCCCTTATGCTTGGTAGAAGCTATCAGGAAACAGTCGGTGCTGGTAAAGTTTTAAGCTTTGATTTGAAGTATATTGATTGGGATAACTTTGAGAAGAATGTATTTCATGTTACGGAAGAATATATTGTCACAAGTCACGATGGAGAACATACAGTTAGACCGGATATTGTTTTGTTTGTGAATGGAATTCCTTTTGCTGTAATTGAATGTAAGGCACCTCATATCTCTGTTGAACAAGGGATAGAACAGATGATACGTAATCAGCAGGATGAATATATTCCGCAACTATTTAAATATATTCAAATTGTGATGGCTACAAATAAAAACTCTGTAAAATATGCAACTACGGGTACAGGGAAGAAATATTGGAGCGTTTGGAAAGAAGAAGACTTAGATTATTTAGAAATAGCTAAAGCAAAGTATGTTGAAGACAGAGTGCCTACGGTGCAGGATGAAAATATTATATCCTTGCTTTCGATTGATCGGCTGAAAGAATTGACTAAGTATTTTGTTCTTTATGATGCCAACGTAAAGAAAATATGTCGTTATCAGCAGTATTTCGCTATTAAGGAAATTATAAAAACAATTAACACCAATGATGTTGAAGGGAATAGACAAAGCGGTGTTATTTGGCATACACAAGGTTCCGGAAAATCTTTAACAATGGTTATGCTTGCTAAATATATTCTTTTAGAAATGGCGAGATTCTCTCCCAAGGTAGTTATTGTAACGGATCGAAAAGAATTAGATAAACAAATCGCAAAGACATTCACTCATACTAGATGTAAACCAGCAAGAGCTACTAGCGGTAAGAATCTTATTGACTTAATCAATGAAGGAAAAGTAGATATTATTACAACGATTATCAATAAGTTTAATACAGTTGAGAGCAGCGGATTGAAAAATTTAAGTAGAGATGTATTTGTGCTTGTGGATGAAAGCCATCGATCAAATTATGGTGAATTGTCTACTAAAATGCGAGTTGTGTTTCCGAATGCTTGTTATATTGGATTTACCGGTACACCACTTATGAAAAGTGAAAAAAATACTATGACTAAGTTTGGTAAACTTATCCATAAATATACAATAAAAGATGGTGTAGATGACAGAGCAATTGTACCATTGATTTATGAAGGTAGATTCGTTGAACAAACTGTAGATGAGGCAAATATTGATTTGTGGTTTGAGCAGACAACGAAGAGGCTTACAGAGTCACAGAGAGATGATTTAAAGCGAAAATGGAGTAGTATGAAACGTCTTGCTTCTACGGAAGCAAGAATAAAGAGAATTGCGTTAGATATTAATAATCATTATGTTGAAGGATATAAAGATACCGGATTTAAAGCTATGCTTGCAACCAATCGAAAACGGGATGCAGTATCATATCTGGCATGTTTCGAGCAGTTTGGTGATTTGAATTGTGAAGTATGTATTTCTCCGCCGGATATGCGAGAAGGTGTCGATGATATTGATGAAGGAACAGACAATAGAGTTATTGCATACTGGTCTAGAATGATGAAAAAGTATGGTGATGCAGATGCGTATGAAGATTCTGTAAAAAATCGGTTTGTAGATGGTGAAATTGATATCTTAATTGTTTGTAGCAAATTGCTTACTGGTTTTGATGCACCTCGATGTCAAGTTTTGTACATAGATAAAGAGTTGAAGGAACATGGTCTGCTTCAGGCAATAGCAAGAACGAATCGTTTGTATGATGGAAAAGATTATGGACTTATTGTAGAATATCGTGGTTTAATCCAAAAGTTGGATGATGCAATGAATATGTATAGTGGTGCCGGACTAGAAAATTTCGAAGCAGGCGATTTGAAAGGTGCAATAGTAGATATCATCAGTGCAGTAGGGAATCTGCGTCAATCTTATACTAGATTAGAGGATTTATTTGTATCAATTAAAAATAAGAATGATGTGGAAGAGATAGAAGTATTTCTTGCAGATGAAGAAATTAGAAACGAATTCTATGAGCTATTATGTCAGTTTGGTAAGGAATTAGCAATTGTACTTAATTCAGAAAGTGCATATGAAAATGTTCCTAAAGAAGAGCGACTTAAATATCAAAACGCATTTGCGTTCTACTCAAGAGTAAGGCGTTCGGTGAAAATTCGTTATAATGATGCAATTGATAATAAAGAATATGAACCATTAATGCAAAATCTTCTTGATACACATATGTCTGTCGTTGGGTTAAAGCAAATAACAGAACCAGTTGATATTCTCAATCAATCTGATTTGGAAAAGGAACTTGAACAATTAGGTTCTTTACGCTCTAAGGCAGATGCAATTCAAGCAAAACTTACCAAAAGTATAAGCGTTAAAAGAGACGAGAATCCAGCGTATTATGATAGCTTTTCAAAGCGAATTAAAGATGCTCTTCAGGAATATAAGGATAGAGTTATAACAGATGCTGAATATCTTGCAAAAATGCGTTCCATTATGCAGGATTATGCAGCCGGAGTATCTACTGTAAAATACCCAGAGAAGTTGAAGGGAAATGTACATGCACAGGCGTTTTATGGTGTTGTTAGTGCGATTTTAGAAAACGAGTGGGAACAGACATCGGATGTAAATTGTGTTGCAGAAAATTCGGTAGAATATGGTGGTAAGCCAATTTCCGCACAAACAGCAATGTTGTTATGCGATGATAGCACTTCATATGCAGTATCAGGAGCACAAGTAAGGCAAGACATGATTGCGGATATTTCGATAAAAATAACTGATATTGTAGAAAGACACAGCCGAGTCGATTGGACTAATAATAAAAGCATACACGATAAAATAGCACAAGATATTGATGATATGTTCTATGAATATGAATGTGCCGGAAAGTGTAAATTCTCGTTTGAGGTAATCGATAAAGTTATTGAAAATGTAAAAACAACAGCATTAAGGAGATTTAAAGGGTAATGAGATTAGATCCGGAACAAAGAGTAGTGCATTGTGAGAATGGTGATATTCTGTATTTACTCACAAGAAAGTCAGTCAAAAATGTTAATTTGAGAATAAAACCGGAAGGGAAAGTCCTTGTATCTGCAAATGATAGTGTACCGTTAGAATTTATAGATGCTTTTATTGAGAAAAAACAGCGATACATTTTTTCGGTATTATCAAGATATGAGGAAAAGAAAAAGTTGATTCAATCTATTCCTAAAAGATATGTGAGTGGCGAAAGTTATGATTTGCTTGGTAAGAGTTTACGTTTAAAGGTTGAAGCGAATAAGGATGAAACTGTATATACTGATGGGGTGTACATTTTTCTAAGGGTGAAAGACAAAGATGATTTTCGCCACAAAGAAATCATGATGTCAAAATGGTTTAAACAATATCAGACGACGGTATTTGAAGAGTTGCTGCAAGAAAAATATTTACTGTTTGAAAAATATGGTGTGGCATATCCTACATTGAAAATCAGATATATGACATCTCGATGGGGATCATGCCAACCGAAAAAGGGTATCATTACTTTGAATAGTAAATTGATTGAGGCGCCAAGAAACTGTATTGAGTATGTGATTTTGCATGAACTCGTACATTTTATACATCCAAATCATTCAAGACAGTTTTGGGATTTTGTTGCAATGATGATGCCGGATTGGAAGGAACGTAAGAAAGAACTAGAAAAAATATATAGTTAATGCTAATAAAAGAGTAGAACCACAATATTTATGTTTTATGGAGCAAACAACCTCAAAACCACTACATTGAAAATAAATTATATGGCACAATGACTTTGCTGACTTGTAAAGTAGATGAACCATATTACGGAATAGATTTGGAGGTTTTTGGTGTGGTTCGAGGTCAAGAAGCTAATTATTTTGCAATTAAAAAAATATGGAATCCGGGAATTGAGCTAGTTCTTATTTACAAGCGTTTTTTAGGGATTTTAAGCAACATATTGGTTTTGTTTCGATGATAGATTGTGGACAGCTAAGTAATAAAGAAATGAAGATTCTGAGTTTGCTTGGGGTGCCGAAAAAATGCAGTGGAATTTTTATTAATGATATGAGAATGTCGGTGCCACAAAGGCGTAGGCAAAAAAGTCGTTAATAAAATTTTGAGAAGTGATAAAACTTATATGTTGGAACCTGTAGAAGATGGTAAATCATTTTGGATGAAGTTTGGTTTTAAGGAAAATGGTAAGTTGTCAATTCGCGAAAAAGTTGAGTAAGAATTAGTTTGTGAAAGAGAGGTGAATGATTAATGCTTTTATCGGATTATATTGATGTGGGAAATTACTTTGAGGATAATGGTGTGTTTGATCCTGTGTTAGATAATGATAACGGTTTTTTTATAAATATGTTAAGACTGAAAACAGCAAAAACACCGGAGTTCCAAGCATCGTATCAAAGAATTAATGATTTGTTTAGAAAAATAATCAAGTTACTTGATCGTGCAGAGAAAAAGGACGTATCAGATATATTTTTCCGACAAGCATTAACATTATTTGATTTCTCTGAAGTAAATGGTATAGGGCTTGGATTCTCAGAAAAAGCCCCGGGTTCGGGATTTGGACCATTGTTGTCAAAAAAAGTAATTGAGACCGCGTATGATATTGTTAAAGCTGGAATTACAGATCCTGAATTTTTTCAATTGTTGCCACTATTTCAAAATGACGTAGGACCGGATAGATTGTCTGATATGTTTTTAACAATTATTCTTCCAGATATAGAAGCTTATACTAAAAGGATATATGTGGAATGTGAAATAAATGCGGTAAAATATCCAGACAAGGAATTTGTGGGCACATATATGCTTAACCCTTATAGGGGGCATGAAATATTATTGCTTCCCATAGAAATCATACACAAACTTCCAATAGCGAAATCATGGGAAGAAATTGATTCGGTTATGACAGAAAACAATATTATTCGTTCGGTAATGAATCAGCAGGTTGCAGAGGAATGGTCCAAATACTCGTCTTCTTTGAAAAAACAGTATCTGCGTGAAAAAGTATTTACTGATAGTAAAACATGTCAATATGTTGTAGACGAATATAAGAAAGAAGAATTAGACTTATATAATCCGGAAGATAGAATTGAATATCTGTTAGAAAAGATTTGGCAGAGAATTTTAAGATTAGATATGTCATGGAAAACAAAATTACAAGAGGAGATTATTGATAGTAAGTCGGCCGCATTGGAAATAATGGCATATTTTAAACAATGGGTTGAAAACAATAAAGGATGGGAAGTAATTCAGGATGCAAGTAGCCGTAATAGAGAAAAAATACTCCAGAGAATTATTCATTTATCAGGATTATGTTACATTGAAAAGAATAATTTTGATATGAGTTGTGAACCTGACGAAGGTAGGGGGCCTGTGGACTTTAAAGTAAGCAGAGGTCAAGAAAAAACTTTAATTGAAGTAAAACTATCTTCTAATTCACAGTATTTGCATGGATACGAAGTGCAAGTTGAAGAGTATGGAAAAGCTGAAAATACGGATAAATTAGTATATGTTTTGGTGGATGTAGGGAATCCGTTGAAGGTAAAAAGATTAAAAGAACTGCATAAAGAGAATATAGGACAAGGTAAGAAGGTTCCGGAGTTGATAATAATAGATTCGATGCCAAAAGTATCTGCGAGTCGTACATAAATGGAGGTGACAAAATGCTGAATCTGGTAGTTTTTGAAACAGAAGAAGAACTCTGTGAGTTAACCGGACTGACAGAACATGAATTGTGGCAAAAAGGTTTTAATCTTGATGATTGGGAGATAGGTTTTCAATCAGAAGTTAAATTACATAAGACACCAACGAAAAAAGATATAGAGAATGGCTATCGTGAGAATGAATTGATTGCGTTATTTGATTTGCCGGCACATTGGTTGATGAGTCAAATGAACGCTTACTGTGTTGGTGCAAATTATGTTTTTCTGGATGGAAAACATTACTATACAGTTCATCACGCATAAAAGTAGCTTGAATTGATGATCAAGTTGACAAGTTCATTGAGGCAATTGATGAAGAATGAGAAGAAGGTGAATGCATGACATTGGAAGAAATTATTTCTAAAGAAGAAAAACAAGTATTTGACAGAAAGTCTGCTGATATTGATGCAAAGGCATTGGCAATAACAATTGTAGCTTTCGCAAATGCCGACGGCGGAGATATTGCCATTGGAATATCTGATAAAACAAGAAGAATTGACGGAACAGATTATAATGTAAAAAATGTCAATGAACTATTGCGGGCACCATATGATTTTTGTGAGCCGTCTGTTCCGGTGGAAATTCAAAAAATTCCTTGTATAGATGATAAAGGTAGAGATAATCATATTATTGTGATGCATATAGAACCAAGTATGGCTGTGCATGCCAATCAAGCAGATGAAGCTTATATTCGTGTCGGGGATAAATCAAAAAAACTTACATTTGAGGAACGTACACAGTTAATGTATGATAAGGGTGAAAGGTATTTTGAAGATAAGAGCGTACTGGATGCATCTATTGATGACATAGATATGGAAATGGTGCAATCATATATTGAAAAAATAGACTATAGTAAAACGCCGTTAGAATATTTAAAAGAGAATAAAGGTTTTGTTAAGATAAAGAATGGAAAAGAAATAATAAGTGGCGCAGCGATTCTTTTGTTTGGTAAGAATCCACAGCTTTATTTTCCGCGTGCAAGAATCCGCTTTATTCGTTTTGAGGGTACAGAAGAAAAAGTCGGTACAGAAATGAATGTTATCAAGGATGTTATGTTTGAAGGAACAATACTCAAAATGATTCAGGATTGTATTGCATACTTAGATACACAGATAAAAGAGAAAACATACTTGGGAAGTGACGGGTTATTTGTAACGGAAGAAGAATATCCTAAATTTGTACGGCAGGAAATTATTGTAAATGCCGTTACACATAGGTCTTACAGTATAACCGGGACAGAAATACAGGTAAAAATGTTTGATGATCGTATTGTAGTAGAAAGTCCGGGAAAGCTTCCGGGACTTGTTAAGGCTAGCAATATTCGCCATACACATTTTTCGAGGAATCCAAGAATTGCTGAATATTTAAAAGCATACAAATATGTTAAGGAATATGGCGAGGGTGTTGATCGTATGTGCACTGAATTGGAGAGTGCCGGATTACAGAATCCGATTTATTATGTTGATGCATTTATTCTAAAAACGATTATTTATAATGCAAGTGCTAAAAAATCGGCTTTTGAATCTAAAAACCCGATTATTGAAGAGGAAAACCCGATTATTCAGACAGAAACCCCGATTATTGAAGAGGAAAACCCGATTATTCAAAATGGAAAGCTGACGATTGAGGAGATGAGATGTGCACTTGCGAAGAAGTCGTATAAATTACCGACACAGGAAAATTTATTAAAAGTGTATGATGGAATTGATGCAAAACAAGTATTTGGTGCTTCGGAGATACAGCGGATACTTGATTGCTCTCCTACTACTTCACGTGCAATTATGTTAAAATTGAGAGAGATTGAGGTCGTTGAGGCGGTAAAGGGTAATGGCAAGGGACGATATGTGTTTAAGGGGTGACTTGAGTAAATGTGTTCGCCCACCTAGCTACTAATCAACGAAGGTCGAATGAATTTTGCAAAGAATCAATTTACATTCCGGTTCGCTCATGCTGCAATATCTTCATGGTGGACGAAAATGGTGTCGTTCGGGCGCAGAAAAAAGGGCGTGATACACAGGGAAACTTCCCGAATCCGTGATACGAATCAGCAACATTTCCCCCGGGAAAAGATAAAATAATAGGTAAAATATCCATAAAATGAGTCGCAAAACGGCAAAAATCATAACAAATAAGTTTCTGGATACGACCAAAACAGACCGTGAAGGTGGACGTACAGTAGGTTCCGGTCGTGTTGCTACAATCATTGAGTAATTTATAATTCATGACAATAGAATGCTCACGAAGTGTGCATTCTATTGTTTAACAGGTTTTGGATTATATTCCGCAATCCTTGAGAAATCAGGGGTTGCGGTTTTTTTATTTAAGAATGTAAAAAAGTGGCTGATGGTAAAAGTGTTGAAGTTTATAGATGTGTAGAATGATGAAAAATAGAAAATATGGAAACAATGCAGACATCGTCACAAAACTATCAGATGACAAATCACACCAATATCTGGTAATATAAAGAAATAACAATAAAATAGTATCATACAAAGGAGAAGAGAGTATGAAAAAATTATCAGTTTTAGCAATCGCTTTGGCAGCGACTTGTATGTTTAGCGGATGTGGAAAAGAGACAAAGCAGAATGTACAGCCAGCCGAAGAAACTTACAAGAACACAGAGAGCGAAACCAGCGAAGAATGTGCGGCTGCACAGGAGGAGTTTTCCGAGGAAGTGGTAGACACAGAGGAAAGTATTGATGATGAATGGACGGACGAAGCATCGGAACTCGACGAGGAAGTCGCTTCTGTTCTGGCAAATGTGGATACAGATTACAACAGTGTTTATTGGGGTACGTCTTATTCTATTTTTGAGGATCTGCCGGGAGTAGTAGTGAGCATTACACCGTGTATACAGAATGACCAATATGGACTTCTTGTGGCAATTACGAACTTGTATAGTGATGACATATGGTTTAATGGAAGTGCGGTTGCATTGGACGAAGACGGAAATCAAATTGGTGAAACCTATATATATGAACCTAATCTTGGTTCTGGTAACACAGCAGTTGAGGTTATAGACTGTGGACAGACCATGCCAGATGGACGTGTGCAATGGACAGAAGGACAGACAATGGAGGCATCCGGAACTTACGTTCCGTGGGAGACTGATTATTCAGTGTCTGGAAATCCGGAAGACGGATATTTGTCCGTTGATTATTCTTTTTACGCTTCGGATGGAACACCATGTACGGGTTCGACTTTGACAGTTTGTCTTTTGGATGAAGATGGTATGGTCATTGGTGTCGGCACAGAGTTTATTGAAAAAATTGGAGAAAATGAAAAATACGATGGAACGGTAAAGGTATATGGTGACAAAGATATCTTGTCTTTGACAAAAGGTGTTGCGATGTTTGCCAATCCATATACTATGGAATAAAATAATTTTTACAACGCATCAAAAGAAAAGCAAACCAAACAGATAGGTTTGCTTTTTCTATATCAATTTTTCAGAAATTTGCCCGATATAATAGATAACAAGTAAAAGCAAACGGATTTGCAATAACCGTATCGTGATATGGGAGGGAATGACATGGCAGTCAACACAGATTCAATCGTATCTAATCTTTACAGCACTTACAGTTCACAGTCCAAGACTAGAAAAACAAATAAGGAAAATGCGACAGGTACAGAAAACTCCAAAGTTTCCAAGACAAACGGAAATTATGGTAAGACCATCGGAAATGCGAAGCTTTCTGAAGAAGGAGCAAAGTATTATCAGGAATTAAAGAAAAAGTATTCTAATATGGATTTTATTCTGGTGAGCAAAGACCAGAAAGCCAATGCACAGGCAAATGCAGCATCCTATGCAAATGGAAACAAAATGGTCGTTTTGATTGATGAAGAAAAAATCGAGCGGATGGCGACAGATGAAAATTATAGAAAACAGTACGAGGGCATTATTAAAAATGCAGCGTCCGGTTTATCACAGTTAAAATCCCAGATTGAATCATCCGGTCAGAGTCAGAACGTTGTAGGCTACGGAATGAAGGTTAATGATGGAGGAACAGCATCATTTTTTGCAGTTCTGAAGAAATCTTCTGCGGATCAGAAAGCGCGTATCGAGAAAAAAGCAGTCGAGAAGAAAGAAGCAAAGAAGGCAGAGGAAAAGAAAGCTGAGAAGAAGGAAAAGCAGGACAAGTTAAAGGAAGCACAGCAAACGTCAGATGATGACGATACCATTACGATTTCGGCAGGTTCGATTGAGGAACTGATCAAGAAAATCAATGATTATACGTTTTCCATGAAGAGCGACAATGTTCAGACAGAAGCAGAATTGCAGGTCGGACAGCATATTGATTTCCGTGGATAAAAAAGTTTATATAGTGTACAGAAAGGCTTTCGGAAATACAGAAAGTCTTTTTTATGTACTGGGAAACTTCATTCCTATTACGTAAAAATGCTCGGCGAGAATGCACGATATTCGATTCGCACACAGAAATGATTTATGGTATAATAAAGACTGCCGAGCGAAGCGAGTGTAGATAACGATTATGAATCGTTTTATAATAACAAAGGAGCAGAGATAACACAATAATTGTCTCCAGACGAGAATATGAAATCAAATTTGATCAAAGATACAACAAAAGAGGAACGGATTGCGCTGATTAAGGCATGGATTCCAGATGATGACGGTTTACAAGACTGCGACATGGATCTCTGGGATATCTATGCAGACTACATTAATGGAAAGCGTGAAATTGCAGAGATCAATGCGCAGATGACAGGTACATTTTATACAGAAGAAGATTTAAATGATTGAGAAAGTGCCAATATTATAAGATATAACAAAAGCTTACATGGAGATGACCAAATCATGCAGTATACACCGAGTGATATTTTAAATTATGTTTATGAAAAAGAATTAGACACGCAGTTTCTTCTTGCAACGGCAAATCATGTGCAGGATTTTTCCATTGGGGAGATTACGGATAAGACGATTGAAAAACGTGGGGAAGATTTTTATCTTATTTCAGGGGCTTATCATCTGGATATAAAAATTACAGATGATGAGGTGCTGACCGCAGCGATAAATGGATTGTATATCAGTGCATTTATTTCAAGGAAAGATGACAATTACCGTGTACATTTTCTGGTGCATCAATATCCTGACCAGATGAAAGCAAGGTTTGAGGAGGAGATCACGAAAGATGTGGTCGATTATATGATCTATGGAACCATCATGGCTTTACGGCTGGATACACCGGAGAAAGTGAATGCATATTTAGGTATATAAGAGATGTTTGAAACAAATTTTGATAGATAGGAAAGGAATAAAGAATTATGAACATGAAAGAACAAATCCACACATTATCAGAGGAAATGATAGCAAATTTAGGAAGATTAGTTGCAATTGATTCACAGCTCGGTACACCGGAAGAGGGAAAACCATTTGGTGCAGGTCCGGCAAAGGCACTGGAAGAAGGATTAAAAATTGCAGAAGAATTAGGATTTAAGACCGAGAATCTGGATCATTATTGTGGTTATGCAGAGATGGGCGAAGGGGAAGAGATAGTTGGTATTGCAGGACATTTAGATATCGTGCCGGTAGGCGGTGACTGGACTTATGATCCATTTAAGCTGACCAGAGATGGAGATCATGTATATGGACGTGGAACAACGGACGATAAGGGACCTGTTTTAGAGGCACTCTATGCGATGAAACTTCTCCGGGATTCGGGTGTAAAACTGAATAAAAGAGTCCGCCTCATCATGGGATGCAACGAGGAGACCGGCTCAAAATGTATGGAGCATTACAACGAGGTCGCAGAAGAGTTATCCTGTGGATTTACACCGGATGCCAATTTTCCATGTATACACGGCGAAAAAGGGCATATGTCTATGACAGCTTACTCGAAGAATACAAAAATTATTTCCATGAATGGTGGATTTGTGTCAAACGCTGTATGTGATACCTGTACAACTGTGATTCCAACAGAGGCGGGACTGAAAGAAAAATTAGAGGCTTCTCTTGCAGAGACAAAGCTTCAGCAGTATCGTGTGACAGAGGAAAATGGAAAGATTACTATTTTTGCAAAAGGTGTACCTGCACATGCAAGTATGCCGGAACTTGGTGTCAACGCAGCCGGTGTGACCTTTGAGTGTCTGGAAAAAGCCGGATTTGAAGATGATTTTGTAAAATTTTATAATGAACATATCGGAACATCCTGTGATGGCGCTGGTGTAGGATTGAAATTTGAGGATGAGTATGGTGCCCTGACTTTATGCAATGGAATTGTCAAAACAGAAGATGGTATCATTTCATGCACGATCGATATCCGTGTACCGGTGACATTGAAAGCGGCGGATGTCCGTACAATGTGTGAGGCAAGGTTAGAGGATGAAAA